>JAESGU010000028.1_pt1 | contig 169662 bp, 138 predicted proteins | sample 9266271 | NCBI WGS metagenome assembly JAESGU01 (sample SAMN15740544, study PRJNA653495) | algae metagenome | isolation source: Scytonematopsis contorta HA4267-MV1 and co-occurring heterotrophs from mud... | place: USA: Palolo Valley Trail, Honolulu, Hawaii | collected 2009-07-25 | reverse complement strand
CTCTCCTCAAAATGCAATTACCATTGTCATAAAAAGTACTCGTAGTTCTTCTTTTGAACTACATCTTGTACTAACTTTTTTTGAAGTATATCGTGACCGTTTGGTCAAATTATGGTTCAAATCACAGATGCAAATCTACAATATTGGGTATATTGGGTTTGCGTTTAAATCAGGAGATTTTGCAGCAGCAGGACGTTTACTTGAAAATGGTCAGGTAACTGTTGATGAGGTATCACCGAAAAAATATGGGAATAACAACAACTATATATATGAGACAGACAGGGACGGGAACCGAACAAAACGGGTTTTAGATTTGGGACCTTACCCGTTTGAGAAAGAATCTTGGTATGCTGACACAGCTCGTTTAGGTAAATCAATGTGGAGTTCGGTTTACCAATGGCAAATTCCACCATATACTTTATCGGTTTCAGCGAATCGTCCCGTATACGATAAAAATAAAAATTTGATTGGAGTAATAGGGGTAGACCAGCGTTTAACGCAAATTAGTGATTTTCTGAATACTCTGAAAGTAAGTTCATCGGGAAGAATTTTTATTTTAGAGCAAGATGGATTGGTTATAGCTACCAACAGTGGTGAAAAGCCTTTTAGTTTAGTAGATAAACAACCCAAGAGAATCAAAGGGGATGAGAGTACAGATATATTAACTCAAAAGACATCTCAATATTTGAAAAACAGATTTGGGAGTTTTAATCGGGTTAATTCCAGTGAACCATTGGAATTTTTTGTGAAAGGTGAACGTCAGTTTGTGAAGGTTAAACCTTGGAAGGACGACTGGGGGTTGAATTGGTTAGTGGTGGTTGCTATTCCGGAATCGGATTTTATGGCACAAATTAATGATAACAACCGCATTACTATTCTTCTTTGTTTTGCTGCATTTGTAATTGCAGCAGTATTAGGGATATATACATCTCGTTGGATTACCGAACCAATTCGACGATTACAGCAAGCACTTGTTGCTGTTGCTGATGGAAATATGGATAGACAAATTCAAGTTAAGGGAATTTATGAGTTAGAGTCTTTAGCTTACTCCTTCAATAAAATGGCAGAGCAGTTACGGTTGTCTTTTACTACTTTAGAAAAAGCAAATACGGAATTAGAAGAGCGGGTAGAAGAACGTACAGCAGAAATGAAAGCAGCGAAAGAAGTTGCTGACACCGCAAATCAAGCGAAGAGTGAATTTTTAGCTAATATGAGTCATGAATTAAGGACACCCCTTAATGGTGTTCTTGGTTACGCACAAATTCTCCAGCGTAATGAACCATTAACTGATTCCGGACGTAAGGGGATAGAGGTTATTCATCAATGTGCTTCTCATTTACTGACTTTAATTAACGATATTTTGGATTTATCTAAAATAGAAGCTCGCAAAATGGAGTTATACCCCACAGACTTTCATTTTCCTTCTATTTTGCAAGGAGTTGTAGAAATTTGTCGAATTCGAGCAGAACAAAAAGGAATAGACTTCAAGTATCAAGCTGATGACCAGCTAGCGCATGGTATCTACGCTGATGAAAAACGATTACGTCAAATTTTGATTAATTTATTGGGTAATGCAATTAAATTCACAGACAAAGGGAGTGTCACTTTCGGGGTTGAGGTTATTGAGGTAAGAGAGAATCAGCACAAAATTCGTTTTCGAGTAGAAGATACCGGAGTGGGGATGGTTCCAGAGCAATTAGAGAAAATATTTCTCCCATTTGAACAAGTTGGAGATAAGAAGAAGCAGACAGAAGGAAGTGGGTTGGGGTTAGCGATAAGTCAGCAAATAGCAATTTTGATGGGTAGTACCTTGGAAGTTGAGAGTAAATTGGGTAAAGGTAGTGTATTTTGGTTCGATGTTGAATTCACAGTATCACAGCAATGGTCAGAAAGTTCTAGAGTGTTACAGAAGGGGAGAGTTATAGGTTATCAAGGAGGTAAGCGTCGAATTTTGGTAGTGGACGACAAGTGGGAAAATCGCTCGGTAATTGTTAATTTATTGCAACCAGTTGGGTTTGAGATGATGGAAGCGGTTAATGGGAAAGAAGGTTTGGATAGTATTATAGCGAATCAACCTGATTTGATAATTACTGATTTGCTAATGCCAATAATGGACGGTTATACTTTGATGGAGAAGTTAAGCGAGTCTGTGGAATATAAAGATATTCCTGTAGTGGCATCTTCAGCAAGCGTGTTTGAAACCGACCGATATAAAAGTTTGAATGCTGGAGCAATTGCTTTTTTACCCAAACCCATACCTGCTGACAGTCTTTTTGAATTATTGCGAGTTCATCTCCAGTTGGAATGGATTTATGAGGAAGTTTCCCAGGAGTCACCCAACAATAGTAAAAATCCTAAGGAGATTATACTCCCGGAAAAAGAAGTTTTGAGAAATCTTTGTGATTTAGCGAAAGAAGGAGATACAGACGGAATTATAAGTGTGATGGACGAATTAAAGCTTCAAAATTCCGAATTTATCGCTTTTGCAGCTACGGTGGTTGAACTAGCTGAGAATTTTCAACTTAAGAAGCTCCGAGAGATGCTAAATCAAGCAATAAGCGATTCTTAATGTCTGAGAGGGTATTTTAAATAAGATATCCAGTTTCATTTATATCATAAGCCAGGGATTCAAATCCCTGTCTAAAAGCTAAACTCCTCTGAAGAGGAGTAATAATGGAGTTTAGACATTTGACGCAAACAATCCTCAGTCAAAGCAAGCTAAAAATTCCGCGATCGCAATTTCCAAAACAGCATTCCCACCAAAAACGGAACCATTCCTCCCCTGTGACTTGAACAAGAAAATGGACACCGTGTCCATTTTCTTAGTCCAAAAAAGACACATAATTTCACACAACAGTTATATAACTTAACATAGTCAGCTAAGAAGCCATAATTAGGCATTTTCTTTTTTATTACTACTTTAATTAACAAAATTTATTTATCAAAGCCTAATTCCCGTCTTACCTGTGCTAAATAATCTCGTATTTTCTTATTTTTCATATGTCCTTTCCAATTTAAATGGTTTTGGACTTTTGAATCACTAGGATAAATACCAAGGTTTGCTAATTCAATAGCAGCACTTTTAGCTTGCTCATAAAGTGTTTCTATCTTTTTTTCGCTTAGGTAGTGTCTATATTTTTTAGACTTAATTGCTATCGAACGACAAATTTCTGGAAAAAATCGATATAAATCTCGTATATTCTGACCAACTTCTTGTGCCACTTTCTCCATAGGAATTGGTGGTGATTTATCTACATAATCTAGTAACAATGCTTTAATTTCATCAAATGGTAAATAATGATTCATTTTTGAACATTGAGTAGGATTCAAGTCATTAATATTATGTATATCGATATCATAAATATTACTAGTTAATAAATTAAATAAGGAAATATTTAAACAATAACATATTTTCAAAAGAGCAAGAATCTGAGGAAAACTATTTCCTTCATACCAGTTAAAGATAGTTTGTTTTGCCGAGTTAATGAGTTTAGCAAATGCTTGTTTATTTCCACTTGTTGTCAAATCGATACAACGTTTGAGATTTTGAAAAATATCTTGTTTGTAAGGTATTTTCAATAAATATGGTGTTGATGCTAAGACTGACCCTACATTATTAGTTACAAAAACTTGCCACGTCAATTCATCAGGTGTCATATTTTCTTGTGACAGATGTAAAGTCCCTAACCATTGATGACATTTAGAGCAATAACCAGGTTTAGAGCGGGAGCTTAAATGAGAGATAATTTGTTGGCAATGAGGGCATTTTGAAGATAAAAAAACTTGATGATGAGAACAAGTTGTAATGATTTTGAATTTCCAAATAAGAGGTTCATAAATTGTGAGATTTTTCTCTTTCCATTCTTCATAACACATAGGACACCAAGCACTGTGAGGGCGAAGTAAACCTCTATCATGTAAAATACCACTCCAGCTAAGTAGAGTTAGAAATTTTAGTTCTGGTCGAAAAGTTAATTGTTCGATAGCTAATAATAAAGAGCTAGCTATTAAACCGACCCCATTTGCAGCGCCTGAATTTCTATCTATTAATTTAGAAAATATTATTTTCGTATCTATGTTAGATTGATGAGGTAATAATAAACTTATCAAAGGTGCTATTTGATAAATCAATAAAATTCCTGTTGTAACTTGATGGGAATCAGCTAACCTGGCAACATAGGAGGTCAAACTTTCAACATCCGAACTTCCTACTCCAATAGGAGCTAATGAGTGGAGAGTGCTACGAGGTAAAATGTCAGGTGGAGTTAAATCCCATTTATCATAAATTAATAAATCATTTTCCATTTTCCGAATCTCCAACTGGATATCTTTGAGGTGATGCTTGACCAACTTTTTTACGCTTGCGTTTTACTTGATTATTTTTCTCAGCATATTCTTGATTGTCTGCTGCATATAAAGTTTCATCATATCGTTCCGCAGGTAAACCTAAAGCTTTCCTCAACTGCGATAATTCTGTTATATCTGGTAAAAGTTTCTTTTCACCTTGTTGAATTACTTTTAATATTTTGAGGCACTGACTTGTAGGACGAGCATGACGTTCTAAATCTGATAAAGTAATAGTTGTAGGATTTTTACGATTTGATAAAACATCAATAAGAGTTTCTGTTAACCAGTCTTTACACATTCCTACACAACCAAGTGTATGTTCATAAATAAATTCCCAATTTGATACTAAATCAGGTGTTTCATTTATAGGTAAATTATTTTGAAAAGTTTGTAAAACACTTTTAAATTCCGTTAACTCCCCTGAATTATCTACGCGATAGCGAGCAAAATGAATAGTTTTACTTCGCCGACATAATTGTTCGCCTAAGTCGATTAAAGGTAAAAGTTCGTATGTACCTGTAGGAATGATTTTAATTTTAGCTATATTCGCAATTGATTTCAGTACTTCCGGCTGTTCTTTTAATTTTCGTCCACTTGGTAACATCGCTAAATGATGAGCTTCATCAATATAAAAAGCATCTGGATGGCGATTAATTAAAGCTGACTCAACTGCTTGCCGCCAACAAGATGTTGAGTTCTGATATTTTATTTTCACTTCTACAAAGGGGTCTTGCAAAGCTTTTAGCAAGCGAATATAAAAATCTTTCCAATTAAATTGGCTAAATTCTGGAGAGGTTGCTTCAAATCCAAAAATTGGTATTTGACCTCTATCTAATTCTAATTCTGATATCTTGTCTGAAGTCAATTTCTGGACTAAGCGTTGTAAAAGGGTTGTTTTCCCGACACCTGTAGGACCAACAACAAATATCAAAGAAGTTCCTGGTGATTGATAAATAGCCTGCTGTAATTCTTTAAATGCCGCTATTAAATGTGGATGTGCCATTGTATAATTCACAAAATAATTTATCTTGTGCTGAGTAGTTTTCTGAAGCAATTCTGAGTTAAATTCATTGTTTTCCATTTGCTAAAAAGCTTCATAATTTGATAAATTTTCTTGTTCATTAGTTAAGGTATCTAGTTTGTTTGCTGATATATTAATATCAGATGCATCAAGAGAGTTATTAACTTTATTTAATAATTTAGTTGAGGATTCTTTGACTGATAATAAGTCTAGTATTGTGCGATTTTCTAGTGCTTGAAGTCGTTGTTTTAATAATTCTCCTTCCATCGCGTAAGCAGAGTGTAGATGCTCAACTAATTCGGAATCAGAAATCTCAACTCGTTTTGCGTGACCTAACTTACGTCGTCTCAAATCTGCACTAATGACTTTAAGCTCTTTTTCTGTACGTCCCTCTAAATATGAGTAATGGTCGCTTAAGCATTGATGCCAAAATCCTTTGACGTAAGAATAAGCGATACTCACGTTAAAGGGGTCTTCTTTAATATCAACAGCTGTTTTTTCTACTTCTGGGTCACGAAAAGCATCACACCAATACCAGATATTTCCTATTTTTACACCTCTACCAGGCTGAACAATTCTGGTTGTATTATTAGCAGAAGATGGTAGGGTTAAAATTAAAAAATTATCGTCATATTCAATATGTCTTATTTCTCTCATTCCTCCTAGCGCAATCCCAGCATTATATGCAAGCTCCGGAGTAGTACCAAGAGATGAATGTTCTCGTTTATTATAAATAGAATAAGCCCAATATTCTAGAGATTGGTAAAGTTCTCCTATTGTCCAAACTGCTTGCATTTTTGGATTAACAGATTTAGTAACTTGACGATTATTTTTTTTAATTTGTGTATTACCTCTTAATTCATGTATCCATAATGTATTTGTTGTTCCAAAAACTCTTTCAACTGGATTTCCGTAGCGAGGTTCTCCTGGTGGTCGATATTTGTGAGTACAGTTATAGTATGCAAGCAACTGCTTAAAGTAAATGCTATGAAATTCTTTACCATTATCAGTAACAATTGCCTGCGGAAGTCGCGACCATTTTTGTACACAAATACGGATGACCATCATGCAACTTCTATAACTAGGCTCTTCAAAAGAAAGGTAGACTGCGAGGATACGTTTGCAGTAGCTGTCAACCATTATAGAAGCCCAACAACGACCAAGATGAATATCGCTTTGAGTTAAAGCAGAACTTGTGTTACAGGTTGCAAGAGAGAGCAAAGAACTAACTAGCTCAATATCGACCAACGTATGGTCAATGTGAGCGCTTTCCCACGGAAGTTCTCCGTGACGAGGCAGTCCAGGTGTTGTATAAAAAGGTTTGCTTTGTTTTGCCCCACGGCTACCAATTCGAGCGCAATTTAATTTATAGTTATTAGATTTGCGTTTAATTTGAAGGCGAAAATATTTTTCACAAGGTACATCAAAACTAGGCTCATGATTTTGACAAGCCTGTTTAAAATCTCTATAAACTGCACTAATACGTCTGTTTTTTGGTGTGAAGTAATTTTCTTCAATAAATTTATCCATGAAATCAAATAATTCTGGATTTAACTTAGAATGATGACCTTTATCTAAATGTTTAGGGAGTAAACCAACATAACCATTTCCTTTTCCATAAATCTTTTCTGCTTGAAAGTATTTATCTCGCCAACGTCGTAATGTTCGCCCAGCTTTTGTGATAGGTTCATTATTCTCTAAATATGGTCGAATGGCTGAATATCTTTCATTTGCGGTTTGAATATCTTTTGGTCTAGCACGACTAAAAATTTGTTTCATATGACTATTAATATCAAATTCTGTTTGCTGTTCAACTCCTACAATATCCCCTGTTTCAAACAAACGATAAAATTCGTCGATTTTTATACTTACTATTTTGTCATCTGAACTTTCAAGATATACTTTATGGCTTCCTAAGTTTGTTATAGACCATGTTTTCTCATCCCAATAAACTAAAGTCCCAATATCAACATTAAGTACTCTCAACCCTTGTATCGTTTTAGGTTTATCTATTATCTTTATATTATTTTGGTAAGCTGTTAATAGTTCTTGGTTACCAAACAGTTTTACTTTGTCGGGTGATTATAATGGTGCTACATCAAGATTTACATATATTTCTGATATGGCTATTAAAGAATTAATGTCATCTGGCTTAATGTCAGAATTAAGATTGAGTAATTCTGCTACAGTTATACCTGGATTTGCCTTTATAATTTGTATAATTAAAGATTTATTTTGTGAGTTTACTAATAAGTTTTTCGTTTGAAAATAAGGTTCTAACCAAATCCAGTTTCTTAACCTTATTGGATTAATATCTGCATCAGAACATACATGATAGCCTAGCCCATATCTTTGGGCATAATTTTCCCCTGGTGGGCATCTCCAATGAGCTGAGTCAGATTGGATATAGCGACCTGGCTTTTTTTGAGATTGCTTTATTAACTCTTCTTTTGTTTTAAATTCTGACCAAAAAGCACCATTTGTTGTAATCACAAAAAAGTCTGGTGTATGGTTACAACGAACGTTATTACCATTTTTACTCTTATAAATTAGTTCAATTGGTGTCGGTTGGTCATAGTACTCCAAAACTTCTCTACCATGTTCTAAAAAATCAATAATATGACCAAGTTCGCCTCTATGTGATTCAAACTGAATTGTCACCCCCATTTTTTGACTGGGGTAAGTACCACACACATTACTCCTAGCTCCTTGGACTGAACGAGAAGGTTGTGATGAACGAATATGACTTATTATTTGTTGAGTATCTTTGTTTAAATTGAGTTGAAGGCACCACGCCTCGAACTCTGATGTCGAGAGCATTTTATTAAACCTTAAACTAAATATTATTTTAGGATAGAATATTTACTTAAAGGCTTTTCGTTTTGCTTAACAAAAATTACTTAAAGTTAATTATTGTTAATGATTCTCGATAAATTCAGCTACTAGTCAATGTACGATTGTCCATCTTCTTGTGCCAAAAATGAACGATTGTCCACTTTCTTGTTCCAATATTTAGATAACAACTTGAAAACTTTTCACGCGTTCAACGGCTGTGTAAGGCTTTGAGGTGTCCATTTTCTTGTTCAAGTCACAACTTCAAAATACAAAGATTTTTTTAAAATAATTCGTATATATCTCTATGGCTATATAGCGATGCATAATTAGACTGATATTGAAATAATATTCTTGTTCCCAATAAAGAGAAAGCAAATGAGCAAATGAAATAGTTTTCTTTGTTTTGGGAATAATAAAGATGTGCAGTCCTTTCGATATGATTTGCGAAAAATAAATCAACCGTCAACAGTTAACGTTCCCAATATGTCAAATACAGATTTTATTCTTATAGTTGACGACAATCCTACAAACCTCTCAATTTTATCCCAAGCTCTCAAAAGTGCAGGATTCCTTGTTCGGGTTGCAGAAGATGGTGAAAGTGCCATAGAATTAGTTCAATATAAAATTCCTGCATTAATTTTACTAGATGTACAAATGCCAGGAATCGATGGATTTGAAACTTGTCGTCGTCTTAAAGCTGACCCTGCTACTCAAAATATACCCGTAATTTTCATGACTGCTTTAGCAGACAGGGAAAGTAAAATCCAAGGATTTTCAGTAGGAGCAGTTGATTATATCCCCAAACCATTTGAGCAAGAAGAAGTAATTGCGAGAGTAAAAGTACATTTACAATTAAAACAATTAAATGATAGTTTAGAACAACAAGTAAAAGAGCGAACAGAAAATTTACAGCAAGCACAGGTGAAACTAGTACAGCAAGAAAAGCTTTCAATGTTAGGAGAATTAGTTGCTGGTATTGCTCATGAAATGAATAATCCATTGGGATGTATTGCAAGTAATATCGCTCCTGCTAAGGAGTATGTAACAGATATCAGCAAAGTTCTTCAATTATGTAATGATAATCTTACTCAATTACCATTAGTAATTCAAGAAGCAATAAAGACATATGACTTAGAATTTATTCTTGAAGATATGCCAAATCTCCTAGGTACGATGGAATTAAGTACAGAAAGAATTAAAGATATTTCTGTTTCTTTAAGAAATTTCGCTCGCTCTGACACATCAGTCAAAGTAAAAGCTGATGTTCACGAAGGATTAGAAAGCACTTTACTGATTTTACGTCATCGTTTAAAAGCTGTAAATGGGAGACCTGAAATAGAAGCAGTTAAACAATATGAAAAATTACCTTTAGTGGAGTGTTATCCAGGACAACTAAACCAAGTTTTCATGAATATTCTCGCAAATGCTATTGATACCTTAGATGAAGCTTGGCAAGAGCAGAAGTCAGAAAATAAACATCCCAAGATAAATATTACCACAGAACATTTGAAATCTGAACATGTTGTGGTTCGTATTGCTGATAACGGTATGGGGATGAACGAATTAGTCAAACAACAAATTTTTGATAGCTTATTTACCACTAAAGCAGTTGGACAAGGAACCGGGTTAGGATTGGCTATTGTACATCAAATTATTGTGGAAAAACATGGGGGTAAAATATATTGTGATTCCACTCCGGGACGGGGGACAGAATTTGTTGTGGAAATACCCTGAAATTAAGGTAGCTTTTACACCCATAATAAACCTTATAGGCTATAAAGTCTACTAGTTGAATGTTTATCGTTCTTTCGCTCTTCTTTCACAATTATACTAAAAACAGTAGTGTAGTTCAACCGCTAAAATAAATATACAAATATTAAATGCATTAATCTTGCCATGTCTATAACCAAAGAGCTAGAAATTTCTGAAAATACTATCCAAGATATCGAAAAAAATGTTATTCTTCCTCCAAGTAATTTATACAGCGATGAGCCACCCTTGGAAACGGAACTACATTTAGAGGAAATAATCCTTTTACTAAAATGTTTAAAATGGTTATGGCGAGATAGAACAGATTTCTATGCTGCTGGTAACTTGACAATTTATTACAGTTTAAAGAAAAGCAAATCAGAAGATTTTAGAGGGCCAGATTTTTTTGTCGTACTAGACGCTGAACGCAAAACTCGCAAAAGTTGGACGGTTTGGGAAGAAGACGGAAAATACCCGAATTTTATATTAGAAATATTATCGCCAACAACAGCAAATACAGATAAAAACCTAAAGAAAACACTATATCAAAATACTTTCCGTACACCAGATTATTTTTGGTTCGACCCAGAAACTTTGGAATTTGCAGGGTTCCATTTAGTAGACGGGAAATATCAGCCTTTACAAGCAAATGCAGAAGGACATTTATGGAGTGAACAATTAGGGTTGTATTTGGGAATTTATCAGGGATTAGTGCGATTTTTTACAGCAGGTGGGCAACTAGTTCCAACACCTGAAGAAAGTGCCGAAAAAGAAGCTCAACGAGCTGAACGATTGGCTGCTAAACTACGGGAATTAAATATTGACCCAGATACGATTTAACAATGAATTTTCTTTTCCCTTAAGTCAAAGCCAATTTCCAACCAAAACATAAGGTGCCCAATATACTGGATGTTCTTGGGAGTGCAAAACATATAATTGAGCTTGACGTAGAGCTTCCGCTTTACTAATTTGTGGATTCTTGCTTAATTGCTCATAAAATTTACCCATCAACACAGCAGTAGATTTGTCATTAATACGCCACAAAGAAGCAAGAGTACTGCGTGCTCCAGAACGCACAGCAATACCAGCTAAACCTAACGCAGCTCGTCTATCTCCGGTAGCAGTTTCACAAGCGCTTAATACGAGTAATTCAATAGGTCGAGGAGCAGGGTTACCCCGTCGTCTAGCAACGGCTTCTCTAGTTTGTAGTATTTCTTGTAATTGTTTGACGTTTATTTTATCATCCCAAGCAAGGATAAAAGTATCTTCAAAATTAGAACTAAATTTACCGTGAGTTGCTAAATGAACTATAGAAAATTCTGCAGAAGTAACTTGAGTTTCAAGATTTGTACCAGTAAAATTTTCATCGATAAGTTGTTTACTAGGGAAAAGCAACTGAATTTTCTTCAATTCAGTTTCCACATGAGGTAAATCTGTAGTCAATCCTGCTATTAATACTGTAAATTTCTCTCGTTTTATAGGAGGTGCTATCAGTTGCAAACCGGAAGACAGAGCAGTACTATATTTTTCAATAAGATATTTCTTGGTGTCACCATCATAAAGAGCAGCCATAGGAATATTTCGTAATTCTCCATCTAAAACAAATACTAAATTTTTAACTTTATTTTGTTCTAAGTCTTGTTCAGCAGGTTTAATTATCCAATTATATACTTTTTTAGACAGTTCCAAACGGTCATGAAAAGTGTATGAATTTTCTAATTTAATTCGCAGATTTTTTAAAGTTTCTTCTACTTGATTTTTTTGTTGATATGTAGTGTAACGTTTTAATTCACTAATGTTTGGTAGTTTGACAAGAGTTTCAATCTTATCTGATAAAATAATCGGATAGAAAATTGCCGTCTCTGGTTTAGTATCATCAACTATTTTATCAATAAATATTGGCTTAATAGTAATACAATCATCGCGAAAAAAGTTATCAAACTCAGCAATTTGTAATGCTTCAATCACATCACGAGCTTTTAATAAATTTTCCGCATTAACTTTCCCTTGTTGTTGAGAAATAGAAGAAGTTTGTAACAATAAAGCTGCATACTGTCGGTATACAGGTTCAACTTCATCCCGAAAATCAAACTGGATATCAGGGTTAAGTGAAACCAAATCACTACGTATCGATTTTAAAGATTCTACTGCTTTGGAGTAAGTAGCAATAGCAGCTTTTGTATTTCCTTGAGATGAAAATAGTCTTCCTAATTGCCATTGCCATTGATAAATTATATCTTCAGATTGAATTATTTGTGCTTGGATTAAAGCATAATTTGTATATTTAATAGCTAAAGAGTATTGCTGTAAAAATTCATATAATTGACCAAGATTTCCCCAAGCATAAGATTCAGCACGGATATCCTTAATGGTTCTTGCTTGTTCGATAGCAGTACTCAATTGTTGAAAAGCCTGATTTTGGATTTCTATTCTCATCGACTCTTTAATTGGAGCAAGGCAAAGCAAATTCTGAGCAAAGTTAACTCTAGCATAAACAGATGCACGACTGGGAGACAAATTTGCTAATCCTGAATTTATAGTTTGTAATTCTTTGGCTCTTGGTTGTTGCTGTAGGGAATGTAATATGTTTAGACGATTAATTTGTGCTTGAACTTTAGTAATTGTTAAGGGAGATTTATTGATGCTTTGAGTATAGAAGTCAATCGCTTGTCGGTATGCATTTACAACTTTTGTATCAGATATTGTTTGATATTTACAACGTGATATAAAAGGATTATCATCGCTGGTACTTGCTTTTCGTAATTCGCGTTTACCAAAAGAAGAATTTAAATTACCTAAACTCAGTAAAATAGCACTTTCTTCTTGAGAATTTTGTATTCTTTTTGCGACATATAAACTTTGAAGTAAAACTTTTTCTGATTCATCTAATCTACCACTATTTAATAAAATATTTCCGACATTTCGTAATCCTGCTATTTTAATATCAGAATTTGGCTGTTTTTCTAAATTTTCTTGTATTTCCTGATATATTTTGTTAGTGCTACGGTAAAGTCCTAAATATTGATATGCTGTTGCTTGGTTAATTAAACCACCTATATATCCGGCTTTATTATCAATATCTGTGTATATTTCAGTTACTTGTTTCCATGACTGTAAAGCATTTTCAGCTTGTCCTTGAGATAATTGTAAAGACCCTTGGGTATTCAAAACAAGAGCTAAAAGATGCTTTTTATTACTAGTATTAATTTTAAATTTGTTTAGTAAACTTAGACTAGTTGTAATGGCTGTTGTGGCTTTCTCCCATTGACCCATTTTCTGTAAGGATAGCGAGAGATAATTTAATGCTAAGGCTTGATTAAGTTCGTCTTGTTGCAATTCATATGTTTTTGCTGCTTGTTGAAAGATTTGCGCTGCTTGGTAAAAACGTCCTGATTGATATAAGATTTTTCCTTGTTTGAGGGGTGTTTCTGTATCTGTAGCAGCGTGAAATAATTGTTTTTCATTCCAAGGGATTTCGGAGTCTTTAATATTAAATATGTTTGAGGAAGGTATAGAATGAACAGGAATTAAAAAAGTAATTAGCGTGCAAATTAATATAGATATTAGTATTAAAAAATAATTTATTGATTTCAAAAATAGCAAATTTTTGATTGTAAAACGAAGCTGTTTTTTTGGCATATTTATCTTTAGCTCGCTATGGGTTTACAGGATGACATCTATTAGATAAATTATTAAAGCTAGGGACTCCTAGATTGGGTTTATAAGCCACAAGCTCTATTTGACCTTTAACATTTTTTATCCATCCTTGAGCTTCTACAAGGGGAGGGGGAGAAACAGAGAAAATATTACCCCTTTGTTTTCTGTCTCTACCCTCTTCCCTAGCTATTTCTGACAATTGCCAATCTTCCCAAATGACATCAGTGCTGAGTTTATCACTTGGTGAAGGTGGTACACCTCCACCTATAGTATTTGTAAAACTACTTTTGGCTATCGTAAAGCAAATGTTATCGTCTACTAAACGGTTAACATCGATAATATTTGTAGTTAAAGGGAATAATCCTTGAATGGGGTCAATGGATGTGTCAATTAGAATCGTTGCGGCATTAATCGTAATACTACCTGCAAGAGCATCATTTGTTCCGAAACTTCTTTCAATACCAGCAGAAAACCTACTTCTACCAGCAGAAAGGCTACTTCCACCAGCAGAAAGTCTACTTCCTGATAAAATATCTAAATTACGAGCATTGATAGCAATATTCCCACCAGCAGCATCTACATATACCCCTGCATTATTACTGAGACGCACATCTGCCAGTGGGAGGTTTTTAGGAAAGTTTAAACTTAAATTATTACTATCTACCAGAAGCTGTATGTTCCCAGGAGCAGCTAATCCTCCCAACTCAATTCTCCCACCATAAGCATTTAATCGTCCTCGATTCATGGTAATGTTACCACCCACTAGCAGCAAGCTCTTTCCATCTGGAACTCGTAAACCAAAAGCATTGAAACCAGCAGGGTCTTTCCCTACCGCTGCAACTGAGTTGTTTTCAATCTTAGCAGTAGGTGTAATTTGGCTAAAAAGCAATGCTGAAGGATTAATAGTTAGTAAAGGTGGTGCTTGGGGGTTTGTAGCACTAAAGATTCCTTGATTTCCAAACTGTACACCATTTGCCGTTGTTCCCAAAAAAGAACCCCGCACATCTAATTGTGCATTTGAACCAAATATAATCCCATTGGGATTAATTAAAAACAAGTTTGCCTCAGAACGATTGGAACGAATCAAGCCATCAATCTTAGACGCTGACCCTCCTGTAACTCTTGTCAAAATATTCTGAATATCTGAAGAATTATTAAAAAAAGCTGTACTGTTATTTGGAACAGAAAATTCTTGAAAACTGTGGAATAAATTGCTACCAGATTGTGTTCCACCTTCAATAAATCTAGTATTTCCTTGCTCTCGAACGGTAGAATTGTTAAGCAATGTAGTGTCTGGAACAATTTGTGCTAAGGCTTGGCTTGCTGTAAAAAATACCACACTACTAATGGTAATTCCTAATTGTGGCAACCATATTAAACCCATAAGCACCCCGACATCACACTTTTTAGATATTACAATACAATTGTCGGGAAATTTAGAAATAGAGACGTTACATGTAACGTCTCTACAGTTCTATAGATTTATCTAACAGGTTTATTATTTGTGTTTCCAGATGACGGAGATTCAATGATTGGGGCAGAATTAAAAATATCATTTTTATTTAACTTAACAAAATTACCGCTCACCCAACCCTCAGCACCAGACTTGACTGATTTAACTTGATACCAGGTTTTTCCCTTATCGTCCTGTTTTTCACCAAGGATTTTAACTGGGTCACCCGCAAAACCGTAATTTTTAGCCTTTGCACTAGTAGAAGCAGCATCACGAATATTAATGCGAGAAGTTGCTTTAGTAGAAGTCAAAGTTGCTTGCTTAGCTGAAACAGAGCTTGACTTTTGTAAATTTGGAGAACTTACAACCGATGAGGTAGGTTTTACTTCGGTTGACTCAAGCTGAGTATCATTACTTCGTGGAGTTTCGGGAGTTGAGGTGGATTGAGCAGATTGAGCAGTAGTAGTTGTATGTATCGGAGCGGTGCTTTCTACTTTGGGTTGTGAGCAACCTGTAGCTGCAAGCATAAGTATAATTGTGATTTCTTTCCTCATGTGCATACTTATAGAGATACCTTTGATAGAAGCTAATACAAAGGGTTTTCAAGCTTTTCAGGAAAGATTTAAATTTATAAGCAGCATGTATGAATAAAAAGCTAAAAGGCATTGCGTTTCATCAATTTTGGAAATCAATGAATTTCTTCAACAAAACGAAGACCTGCAAGATTTTTACGACAAATAACTGTATTAGGATGATTTTCGCCTAATTTTTGTTCAAAAAGTTCCAAAGCTTTGACATACAAGGCTTCGGCTTCTTTATAGCGTCCCTGAGATTTGTACAGTACTGCAAGGTTATTGAGGCTAGAAGCGACATCCGGGTGTTGCTCTCCCAAAAGACGTTTTCTCATGTCCAAAGCTTGGATATACAAAGGTTCGGCTTCGTTATAGCGTCCTTGAGATTTGTAAAGTACTGCGAGGTTATTGAGGCTAGAAGCGAAATCTGGGTGTTGTTCTCCCAAGAGACGTTTTCTCATATCCAAAGCTTGGATATACAAGGGTTCGGCTTCACTATAGCGTCCTTGAGATTTGTAAAGTACTGCGAGGCTATTGAGGCTAGAAGGGACATCTGGGTGTTGTTCTCCCAAAAAGCGTTTTCTCATTTCCAAAGCTCGGAGGAACAAGGGTTCGGCTTCGCTATATCTTCCTTGAGATTTGTGAAGAAAAGCCAGGTTGTTAAGGCTAGTAGCAACATCAGGATGTTCTTCTCTAAAGAGACGTTTTTTCGCATTTAAAGCTTGAATATACAACTATATTCTGCCAATTTTGCTTTGTCATATCAGCACAAAACAATTTGCGTTCGCGCTCTGACGTTATAATCCCATGTCCTGCCCAAACACAAAGTGTATGGTGTGGGGCTTCTTACTGGTTAAGCTAAAGTAGCTCCGAATTCATCACCCCAAAGACAAGATTCAACAGTAACATCGGGCCGCTTGTATTCAACTTTAATTTTTTCTTTAATAATTTCAAAAGTTTCTTCATAAGTAAGTTTTCGTACACCTGTACCATGTACAAAGATTACAGTTGTCATGTATTTTACTTGTACTTTACTAGGTAAAATAACACAAGACAAACAAAAGAACGAAGCCAAACCATGACCAATAACTCATTAATTTAACCCACGAAGGTGGGTTTTCCTTGTGTAACCGCGATTTCTAATCGCCTGATGTGGTCATCATATAATATGTCTTATAGCATCACCACACCAAATTATATAGTTCTGATGTTCTCAACAAAATAGGATGCAAAAACGATGTCCAGTCTTAGTGATGGAATCGACGCAATCGATTATTGGGTTTTGGAGGATGGTAATACACCCAATTCTGATATATTTGGCGAAGAACTTTCCTACGACGAACAACGCGATCGCATTTCCTTAGAGAGGCAAATTGAGCGAGCGTTTTACGAAGCGGGTTGGGCTTTACGGGAATTAAGGAACAGAAGACTCTACCGTTCAACCCACAAAAGCTTTGAAGAATACTGCAAAGACAGGTTTGGTTTCACCCATCGTCATGCAAACTACCTGATAGCAGGTGCCGAAGTAGTAGAAAATTTAATGTCCGGAATTAATACACAAGTTTTAATTCCCGGAGAAATATCCCAAAATGCTTCCCAACATCATAACCAAATATCCACAAATACTTATCAAACATCAATTTCCCCAGAAATAGTCAGCAATTGTGAAATAATACTCCCAACAACCGAACGACAAGTCCGTCCCCTAGTCTCCTTTGAACCGGAAGAACAACGCTTTTATTGGCAAAAAGCAGTCGAAGCAGCAGGAGGAAAGCTACCATCGGGTCGAATAGTAAAAGATGTCGTAGAGCAAATACGAGAACGACCCAAAACACCAAACCCTTATCGCTTAGGAGAAGTCTGTATTTTAATTCCCAAAGACAACCCAGAACTAAGAGGTAAAAGTGGTTGTTGGGGTATCGTCACAAAAATTGGTGAATATTCCTGCACAATAAAAACCTGGGATGGAGAATATATCGTCAGCATAGAACATTTATCGTCCCTGGAACTATCTACTACTGATTGTAAATTCATGCGAAAACTATGTTCACGATTACAACAATTACATCAGTTACCTAACCGAGATTCCACAGTTGACTGTTTAATAGCATTTCTAGGAAAACAGCCAGAACCCCATATTACAGCAGTACAAGAAAAATTACTCGCAACAGTAGAACGTTTTTACGGTATCAAATATATCTATAAATAAACCAAGTAAAAAATCAAGTTAATGAATATTATTACAATTTATTTTACATGAATACATATAGTTCAATAATTATTATTAAAACTACGGAGAATAATTAAATTTTTAGAATATTTTCGATACCACACATATATATAAATATAAAGTATCAATTAACCTCTATTCAATTCAGAGAATACTCTGGTAATAAATCATGAAAAAGTTAATAGTTTTTACCCTAGGAGCAACTTTAGCACTTAGTCCTATTGGCTGTAGTTCCCCTAAAGATAGCGCAATAAACAACAACACAAGAACAAATACTAAACTTGCATCGAATAATACCTCCAGTAATTCCCAAACATCTCAAGCACTTGTTGCATCAGGTATAAACTTTGATACAAATCTTCAACAAGAGTTAACAACAGGGAAAAACCGTAATAATGACTCCTTTGTACTCAAAGTCAGAAGCAACAATCCTATTCTCAAAGATAGCAAAATAGAAGGACATATCGAAAATGTCACCAAAGCAGCTAAAGGTAAAAAAGCAAAAATGAATTTGGTGTTTGACGAGATTGTCCTTAAAAATGGCAACAAGCTACCAATAAATGCAAGCTTAGTAAATACTCAAATAGAAAGCAAAACCAAAGGTAAATTTCTACAAAACGTAGGAATTATTCTTGGTGGTACAGTAGCAGGTAAATTTGTGGGCAATAAAGCCAACTTTAAACATGGAGGAACAGCAGGTGCAGCTGCTGCTACAGCTTACGTATTATCTAGTCCAGGTGGGGAAGTAGTATTAAAAAGAGGAACAAACGTGAAGCTGAAATTAAACACACCATTGAGAAGCTCGTAATATCTAATCATGTAGAGACGTTACATGTAACGTCTCTTAATACATATCCTCATTAACGGGTTACTCTTGCGTATATTCAGCAATAATCTGGCTATACTCTAATACAGCATCATATTAGTCAGCTATGCGTGAATACAGAGCAATTAATTCTAAATCTAAATCAGGTAGCAAAACACTACTATTTACTTTTATAGCAAAGTTAAATAAGGTATCAATACACACTTGTCCTCAATAATGTATAACAGTTAAAGTACTTTATCGAATAGCCTGTATTTAATGACGAGGTATTAATGCAAGTTGTAGAACAAACAGCAAACAGATTGAAATTCCAAAGGATATCTGTATCAGCATTAATTTGTTTTGTCGTCATGGGTAGTGTTGGAATTACCAGCTTTTATTTTGCACTCAATAGTTTTTTCCGACCATATACTAGCAGCTTAACTTGTAATCGGCTTGAATCAACAAACGGTAATTGTAAGTTGACAAAAGCAAGCTTAGTCTGGTCTGAATCACAAGAAATTCCCCTTAAAGAATTACAGGGAGCGAAAGTAGCAGTATCAGAATCCACAAATAGCGACAAAGGTATAACTAGCAACAATTATTTTAGTATAATCTTAACCAGTAACGGTGAAATACCCCTCAGTCTTTCAAAAAGCGATGATAGCAAAAAAATACGAGAACTGGTATTTGAAATCAATAATTTTGTTAAAAACCCTGAACAGAAATCTTTACAAGTTCAGCAACATGAATGGTCACTCATTACTAAAATGCTAATAGGGTTTTTAACCAGCATCACAGCAGCTTATTGTCTGCTATTTTGTATTTTCGTGTTGAGAAAAAGCGCTTACTATATATATACATTCGATAAAAATTTAAGCAGTTTTATCATTCAGCGAAAGGGATTATCAAAAAAAGAAGTAACAGTCACCCAACATCAATTACAACAAATCACACAAGTTCGAGTCGAAGAAGTTGACAATTGTTATCGAGTCAACATTTTGATGAGTAACGGAGAACGTTTATCTATAACAGATAACTTTAATTCAGGTTTAGAAAACAAGCAAGAAATAGCCCGTCGTATTCGTAAATTTCTTAATCCTTAGAAGGTTGATTGAACAAGAAAATCACAAGCGAGAATAATTTACTTAGCATTTAAATGTTTAGATTTTAAAACATTTGAAAATTTAAATGCTAGATATAACAGCGAGTCTTTATTTCAACTTATTATTTAAGCAATCTGTCAATGGGTGCGTGAGTCCTAGTTTAAGTATGACAAATTCAACCGCAACACTACTAATTTCTTGTCCCGACCAAAAAGGTCTTGTGGCAAAAATAGCCAATTTTATATACTCCAATGGTGGTAACATAATTCATGCAGACCAGCATACAGATTTTGCGGCTGGGTTGTTTTTAACCCGTTTAGAATGGCAATTAGAAGGGTTTAACCTACCGCGTAATTTAATTGCACCAGCATTTAATGCAATTGCTCAGCCATTAGGGGCAAAATGGGAGTTACATTTTTCGGATGCAGTACCGCGTATTGCAATTTGGGTGAGCAAGCAAAATCATTGCCTTTACGATTTAATTTGGCGACATCGAGCGAAAGAATTTGCAGCAGAAATACCTATTATAATAAGCAATCATCCGGATTTAAAACCAATAGCAGAACAGTTTGGAATTGAGTATCATCATATTCCCGTAACGAAAGAAGATAAACTAGAACAAGAAGCAAAACAACTGGAAGTACTGCAACAAAACAACATAGATTTAGTAATTTTGGCGAAATATATGCAAGTGCTGAGTGCTAATTTTGTCACCAAGTTCCCGCAAGTGATTAATATTCACCATTCATTTTTACCTGCATTTGTTGGTGCAAACCCTTATCACAAAGCCTTTGAACGGGGTGTAAAAATCATTGGTGCGACAGCGCATTATGTTACATCCGACTTGGATGCGGGCCCGATAATTGAGCAAGATGTGGTGAGGGTGAGTCACCGTGACGAAGTGGAAGACTTGATTAGGAAAGGCAAAGATTTGGAGCGGGTTGTCCTCGCTAGAGCAGTGCGATCGCATTTGCAAAATCGCGTTTTAGTATATGGGAACAGAACAGTAGTATTTGAATAACCTCAACAATTCAAAATTCAAAATTCAAAATTCAAAATTGAAGAGAAAATAGTAATTTTGAATTAATCAATTAAGGTACAAATTTTGAATTGATTTGACATTATAGGTGACGGGGGATTGTATATACATCGTAGCCCCCTCCCCGTTTACGGGGTAGGGGGTAGGGGGTAGGGGGTAGGGGGTGGGGTTCTTATATTTAACCCAACAATTCACCCAACTGATGCTTAATCAAAATCTCCTTAAACCGCTCATTCTCCTCTCTAAGAGCAGAATTTTCCACTTCTAACTGCTGAATGCGCTCCTGCATAGCTTCCTTAGTAGAACCCCGTCCATCGAGAACAACCTCTTTATAAATCTCTAAATTCGCATCCTCATTCATCCAGCGTTGGTAAGTGCGAGTATGCTCCTGCACCGTATGTCCCATATAATCGGACATAGTTTTAATGGGAATTCTCAAACGGTGACCTCTTAAAGCATAAGCATGACGCAAATCATAAGGTCTAAAACCGATATTAGTATTTCTAAACCGGATATGAATTTTCGCGGTTTTATTACTCAAAGTCCCACTATTATAAGGCAACTTAACATTCTTTAAATCAAACAAATCGACCCAATTAGGATGCAAAGGGGGAATACCGCAACTACGCTCCCCAGTCTTAGTACCCTCCGTCAAACTTGGCTTAAGAATAACCAAATGAAAAACATTATTAGGGTCTAAAAAAGCATCCATATCAACCGCAAATAACTCATGAGGCCTTAGCCCATATGTAGCCAACATACCATATGCCCATTGCCACTGCTCAGGGAGGGTAACATTTTCCTTGGTAACATAGACAGATAAAGGTTCTCCCACTTTAGTAAAACCTTCCAAAACTTCGTCATCACTGGGAACCTCCCGTTGAGCAGGAGCAGGATTAGGTGTAGCATAGGAATTAATTATTTTAGTAGCATCCAAACCGCAAAATTCCGAAAACTTCCTTAATTGCCAAGCTAAATAGAAACGACTATTAGTATTAGGCTTAGTTTTTTCCAGAGCTTCCGTAAAAGCCTTTAACGATAAAATATCATCATGAGGCAACTTATTTAAATGCCTCATATAATGAGTTTCCCAAGTACGTATACCTTGTCTATTACGCTCGTGAGTTTTCCAAAATTCCCGCTCGTATTCCTGAATATAATCTCTAATAATTTTGGACTCTCTCTCTTTTTCGGCTATAGCTAACTTCTGAGCTTGTTTCCCTAATAATTCAGGAGTCCATTGAAATTGCTTCGTAATCAAAAGTAAATCTAATTCCCTGGCTTTATTAACAGCCGCCTTTATGCCAATATCATTCGCAGGCAGACCAATAGAAATAGTATACTGTTTAACGGGGCTGCGATTTTTACCGACATCATTGGGTTTACAGGGAAAACTTCCTTGCAGACCAATAGATTTGAGACCAGTCAACTTGAGCTTAATCTTAACTTTATCTAGACTTAAGGCAGAATTAGCCTGAATAATGGAAAATTTTATCCGGAGGTACTCACGTTCTATTTTCGCGAACTCATCGGAAGCAGGATATTTCGTTTTCCACTGCTTCCATTTAGCAGCTTCCCACTCGTCAATTAAGATACCATCCCATTCAGCACTGCGTGGGTCATAATTTGAAGAATCGTTACTAGACATAGCCTTTCTTACTATTTCTTATTCGGTTGGTAGAAAATCAAATTACTAGTAGCACCCTGAAAGCTTAATTAGTGTGTCTTTTTGAAGGATAAGCAATAAAACGCAAAATGTAAAGCTAAACAATAACCTTGCGCGGTTGCTTTAAAATAGATACCTATACAACACTAACTTAAATTCTGCTAAATTGTGCGGAATTGATACCAAGTCCACTGAAGTTGATAAGAAAACCTCTAGTCAAGAGTAATATGAACAAAACTATAAGCTCAAACAAAAAATATATTTTCTCCCTTATTGTTGCAGCAACTCTTGCAGGTCTTAGTGGTTGTAACTCTAACCCAAATACTAGCGGGAATAATAACGCAGCGCCTAATAATGTAGCTTCTTCACTATCACCTAATAGCGAAATCCCAACAACAACCGAGACACCAACACCAATACCAACAGAAACCCCAATATCGACTTCGACACCACAGGCTGTTGCATCCCCTACACCAACAATGGCTGAGTTGCGAAAAAAAAATATAAAGCAGCAACCAACAAATATTGAGAATAAAGCTATCAACAGCAAAACTTCTAAAATTACTGTGTTCACCAGTGATGCTCAATGTCAAGAATTAGTACCAAAAGAAGTAACAGTATCGGGAAATGAACCTGTTGCAGGTGCAGTAGGTGAAATAATAAAGGAAAGAGATACTAATGATTTAACTTTATCTGGTTACCGCGTAAATGTTAAAAATGGTGTTGCAACAGTTGACTTAAACATATCACCAAGCTCTAAACGAGATATTAGTTCTCTTTCTAGCTGCGAAAATTTTGCTCTGTTTCAAAGTATGGAAAAGACCTTAACAAGTAATCCTCAATGGGGGATTAAAGATGTTAGGTTTACTAATAAAGGGAAGGAAATCGTTTTCTAACCACGTAAACCGGAGGTTTTCCCGTAAGGGTAGAGACGAAGGACACGAAGGTGTGGAGGCCGAATTAATTCGGTCTCTATTTTGGGAATTAGTATAAAATTATGACTTAAAATAAATTAAATAAGAAATACTTATCGTTATTGTTGCGGATATATATTTTATCTGTCTGTAGTAAATTGTATAGGTGTTTACAGAATCGCGTCAGCGAAATTTCTTTGTGTAAACACCAACAATGGAGACAGGTATAAATTTCATTCTGCAATTTTACTCTTATGTCCCAAAGTTTAAAAGAAACTGTCCGGGTTTTAACGTCTTTCCAGCGCAAACTGCTGCAAAAAAGGTTGCAAGAGAATTTGTCTGAGTCTTATCGTCAGCGAATTGAAATAATGATGCTGACAGATGAGGGGAAGACTCAGGCTGAGATTTGCCAAACATTGGGGTGTTGTTCGGCAACAGCAAGACATTGGATGCATGTAGCTCGTTCTGGAATGGCACATCAATGGCAAGATTCTCCAATTGGTCGTCCAAGGGCTGTAAATGAAGAGTATTTAGAGCGTTTGAAAGAATTGGTTAATAGCAATCCCCGCGATTATGACTATTCTTTTCGACGCTGGACAGCCAATTGGTTAAGTAAACATTTGGCAAAAGAATTTGGTATTCAGGTGAGTGAACGTCATGTAAAGCGATTGCTGAAACAGATGGGGTTGTCCACTCGATTAAAACCCAGTACTACCGAAGAGAATGCGACTACCTTGAGACAAGGTTCCACAATCTTGATTAATGAGTTAAAACCAGCAAACATTCAGGATAATCCCAATTTTTTAACCAATGATTTGGCAATCGATTTGACCAAAAGAGGGAAAGAATTGAAAGATTTAGATATCTATGGCGCAAAATCAATCCGCTCAGTTAATTACTCTACAACAACTCAACAAAACTTTGGGGTATCCTCTCTCGGAAGCGGAATATCAAAGCTGCTTGGAGAAATTTAAATTCTTGCAGCCTAAGGTAGGAAAATTTTGGCAAGGAACTGATGTAGAAGTCGGAATTTACATTCTGATTGCAGGTAAAGTCAGATTACTGAATCAAGAAGATGAATTAATCGCTTCTTTAGATGTGGGAGCATCATTTGGAGAGTTTACATTATTTAGTGACACTCAATTCCAGCCTTACATAGCTAGAGCGAGTGTAAATTTGCAATTGTGCTTTATTCCGGGTGAAGTATTATCACCACTAATTTCCAAGCATCCCAAAATCAAAGAGCATTTATGGAATGAAGCACATGAACGCAATTCTTTATTGGTGAATTCAGATGAATTACTAGAAACTAGGGAAACTTTACCAAATGCTTCACTAAATATTGTTTCAACACCAGAAGAAGAAATTCAGCCCAAAAAGAAGATAAGTAAAGCTTATTTTCCTACACCCACACAGAAAGTAGGTCATTTATTACAACGCTTCGTCAAACGCTATCCTTTCTTTGCTCAACAAAGTGGTTCTGACTGTGGAGCAGCTTGTTTGGTGATGGTATCTCGTTATTGGGGGAAACGTTTTAGTGTCAACCGTTTACGAGATATAGCTAATGTAGACCGTAATGGAGCTTCTTTACGTGGGTTATCGACAGCAGCAGAAAGCATAGGATTTAGCACACGTCCAGTAAAAGCGAGTCTCGACCAATTAGCGAAGCAAAAATTACCTGCAATTGTCCATTGGGAAGGTAAACACTATATAGTTATCTATGAAATCAATGCTAAACATGTAATTGTTTGCGACCCCGCTATCGGACAAAGAACTCTCAGCCACGCACAATTTAAAGAAAAGTGGAGTGGCTATACATTATTACTGCAACCCACAGTTTTCTTAAAAGAAGCCAAAGAAGCGACAACACCTTTTTGGCAATTCTTTGAATTAATGAAACCACATTCTGTTGTGATGTTGGAAGTGTTTGTAGCTTCCATATTCATTCAGATTTTTGGATTAATTACACCTTTGTTCACCCAATTAATTTTAGATCGGGTAGTTGTCCAGCGTTCTGAACTGACATTAACAGCAGTGGGAATCGGATTGCTGATGTTTAGCTTGTTTCGGGTAGCAATGGTTGGATTGCGACAATATTTGCTAGACCACACAGCAAACAAGGTGGATTTAGCATTAATTGTCGCTTTTATCCGTCATACACTACGGTTACCTTTAAGTTATTTTGAATCGCGTTATGTGGGGGATATTATTTCTCGTGTACAAGAAAATCGTAAAATACAACGTTTTCTTTCCGGTGAAGCATTATCAATATTACTTGATTTACTCACAGTATTTATTTATGTAGGATTAATGTTTTGGTACAGTTGGAAAATGGCTTTATTAGTTCTAATAATTGTACCACCTTTTTTACTCCTAGCATTAGTTGCAACACCATTTTTACAAAAAATTTCACGAGAAACATTTAATGCAGTTAGCAACGAAAGTAGTTATTTAATAGAAGCATTAAATGGTGTCAGAACAGTTAAAGCTACAGCAGTAGAACAAAACGTGCGTTGGCATTGGGAGGAATTATTAAATAAAGAAATAAGAACTAGATTTACAGGACAAATTATTAGTAATAGACTACAAATTTTTAGTAACGGAATTGAAGCAGTTGTTACAACTCTCTTACTTTGGTTTGGAGCATACTTAGTAATTAACAATCAGCTAAGCATTGGACAATTAGTAGCATTTAATATGTTGCTAGGAAATATTATTACACCATTCCAAAGATTGACAGTACTTTGGAACCAACTACAAGAAGTAGTCATAGCAGTAGAACGAATTAACGACGTGTTAGATGCAGAACCAGAGGAAGATTTTCAAAATCAAGCGAGACAATATTTACCAGAAATAAAAGGTAGTATCTGCTTTGATAATGTCACATTCCGCTATCATCCAGAGAGTGATATTAATATCCTAGAAAATCTTACTTTTACAGTCAAACCAGGACAAATGGTAGCTTTGGTAGGACGTAGTGGTTCAGGTAAGACAACAATTTCTAAATTAGTTTTAGGATTATATCCACCCACTGATGGAAAAGTTTTAATTGATGGACAAGATATTACTAGCCTTTCCTTACGTTCGTTACGTTCCTCTGTGGGAGTAGTTGACCAAGATACATTTCTTTTTGGTTCAACAATCCGAGAAAATATCAGTTTAGGACATCCTGGAGCAAACTTAGAAGAAGTTATTGAAGCGGGAAAATTAGCAGGTGCAGATGATTTTATCAAAAAAATGCCAATGGGATACGAAAGCCAAATTGGTGAAGGAGGGGGATTATTATCAGGTGGTCAACGTCAAAGAATAGCCATAGCTAGAGCTTTACTAGGAAACCCCAAACTATTAATTTTTGATGAAGCAACTTCCCACTTAGATACCGAATCAGAAAGAATTATTCAAAGAAATTTGACCAAAATACTCAAAGGAAGAACCACTTTAGTAATAGCTCATCGTCTTTCAACCATAAAAAATGCCGACTTAATTTTAGTGCTAGACAAAGGGATATTAATCGAAAGTGGCACACACGAAGAGTTAATGAAAAAACGAGGGCATTATTTTTATCTCAATCAGCAACAACTAGATAATTCGTAATCTGCTATAGCTCTCTACTCTTTCTTCCCTTGGCTATCTTGGCTACTTGACGGTTCGTAATTCTTTATGTTTTAAGGAAAAAATAATGTCCGATATAATATTAAATGGAAAAGTCCCACCTCAACCGTATGAAGATGAAAATAAACTAGAAGAACCATTCATAAAGCCAGCAGAAACAACAACCATATTACCAGATGATTGGTCTGATACAACAAAAGAATTACTAGATAGTTTACCCCAAGTTTGGACAAGGGGAATGCTATATTTTCTGTTTTCTTTCGTCTCTATCGCTTTACCTTGGGCAACATTTTCCAAAGTAGATGAAACAGGGACAGCAAGAGGAAGACTAGAACCAAAAGGAAACACAGTTAAATTAGATAGCGCTGTTACAGGTACAGTTGCCAAAATAGAAGTAAAAGAAGGAGATACAGTTCAAGCAGGACAAACAGTAGCAATATTAGACTCAGAAATTGCAAACGCTGAATTTAGTCAAGCAAAAGACAAACTGGAAGGTCAATCTAACCGACTTTCACAGTTGAATTTATTAAAAAATCAGCTTGTTGTGGCTTTAGGAACTCAGCGACAACAAAATCAAGCTCAAGAATTAGAAAAACAAGCGCAAATTGACCAAGCACGACAGAACTTTAGTACTACCAGAAACGCCTACGAATTACAAAAAGAAGAAAAACTAGCCCAAGTCAATCAAGCACGACAAGCAATTCAGGATAGTCAAACAGCCAACAAGTTAGCAGAAAGTAGCTTAGCCAGTACCCAGAGAGAAGTTGAGCGTTATAGTAAACTGTGGAAAGAAGGAGTTGTTCCGGAAATAAGTGTTGTAGAGAAGAAAGATATAGCTAAAGAGAAACAAAAACTATACGAACAAAGCAGAGCTAATATCGAGCAATCAAAATTACGTCTAGCAGAACAGAGAAGTAGTTACGAGCGTAATATTCGTCAAGCTCAAGCAGACATAGAACAAGCACAATTACGGCTAAAAGAACAGGAAAGAAGTTATCAAGCCTTAACCCATTCCGGTAAATTAGCCACATTAAAAAGTGAAGAACAACTTAAAAATTTAGAAACAGAAATTACTACATTAAAAGCAGAAATAGCTCAAACTAATAACCAAATTAAATCATTACAATTACAGTTAGCACAAAGAATATTAAAATCCCCCATCGCTGGTAGAGTATTTCAGTTACCAATTCAACGACCTGGGTCAGTAGTGCAAAGCGGGACAATGATTGCAGAAATAGCACCAGAAGATTCTCCACTCATTATTAGAGCACAAATGGGGACAAGTGAAAGCGGTTCATTAAAAAAAGGACTACCAGTAAAAATAAAATTAGATGCATACCCATTCCAGGATTATGGAATAGTAGAAGGAGAGTTAATAGAAATATCTCCAACCACTTTAGAAGTAGATACACCTAATGGGAAAGTAGCCGCATATAACTTAGAAATTACCCTGAAACAGAATTGTATAGCTAGTAATAATAAATGTATTCCATTGCGACCTGGAGACACAGCCACCGCTGAGGTGATTGTACGTCAACGTCGAATAATTGATTTTCTCCTTGACCCATTCAAGAAATTGCAACAAGGGGACTTAAAATTATAACGTGGAATATGGAGTGTGGTGTGTGGTTTTTATAGAAACACCGGGAACGCGATATATATAATATTTAAATATTCATATCGCGTTTTTACAGGTGGTTCAATAACATTAATTATCAAGGAAAAAGATTATGTCGCAACCAATAAATATAACTAACGAGGATATTCTGACCCAAATAAAAATCTCTTGTCAAACACCTGAAATAATCCAAGAAATACTAACTCGCAAAGTAATAGCTCATACAGCAGCAGAAGCAGGTATAAAAATAGAAAACGAAGAACTTCAGCGAGCAGCAGATAAATTTCGTTTAATGAATAACCTAGAAAGCGTAGATGCAACTTGGTCATGGTTAAAAAAACATCAAATGTCTCTCACAGACTTTGAGGAAGTAGTTTATAGTAGCGCATTATCTACAAAAATAGCCGCACATTTGTTCTTAGATAAAATTGAGCCATATTTTTTTGAGCATCAACTAGACTATACTGGTGCAATAATTTATGAAATAGTAGTAGATGACGAAGAATTAGCAATAGAACTATTTTATAGTATTCAAGAAAAAGAAATAAGCTTTTATGAAGTAGCTCATAAATATATAGAAGATAAAGAACTACGTCGAAAATGTGGATATAGAGGTGTAATACGTCGCAAAGAATTAAAGCCAGAAATTTCAGCAGCAGTTTTCGCAGCAAAAGCACCACAGCTACTAAAACCAATTGTGACATCAAAAGGAATACACATAATTTTAGTCGAAGAAATTATTCAGCCCAAGTTGAATAATGCCATGCGTCATCAAATTTGTTCAGAATTATTTGACGAATGGTTAAAACAACAAATAGAGCAAATAGAAATTATCACCAACAATTAAATCTAACATAAATGAAATAAATAAAAAATAAAACCGTCTAAGAATATAATCTTAGACGGTCAAATATGAGCTTATTCAATATAAACGTAACTTTCACAGCAAAACCAATTAACTTATTCTACAATTAAGAATAACTTGCAAAGTAGTTACGTTTATCAATTAGCTTAAAATCATGAATCTACCACTCAACACAAAGAGCAGTCCACAGGATTGTAACTTTTCCAGCACCTGTGATATCAGAAAGTTCTTGCTCATTTAAATCGCACAGAAAACTTTCATGAGATTGGAACAAAGCAGAGCCATTAAGACCTAGTTCAGAAATAGTGATATTAGCCATTTGAAATGTACTCCTAAATTAATTGAGTTGAATTGAGATGGGAATTTGTATTTCCTCATCACATTACTATAATCACCTATATCATCAAAAAAAACCATAGTTTGTAGATGAATAAACGGACAATAAAAGTACAATTACTAATATTAAAAATAGATGTAAAACACAAGCATTTATCAAATAACTAAAACCAACTCAATCAAATTAGCAAAATCAGCAACATAATTCAAATATTAATGTCCCCTTTCTCTTCTCTTTATCCTCTCTTCTCTTTATCTTCCCTTGGCTTACTTGGCATCTTGGCGGTTCGTAAAAACAAAAAAACAGCCCAAGAATAATCTTGAACTGCAAGCAAAATGAATTATTTACAGCCATCACATAATAGGCTTATAAACACCCTCCGAACCAGAATTCAAATAAACCCCCTGTAAATCAATCCCCAAACGAGAGAACTGCCTCAAAATAGCCTTCAACCTCCCCTCAGCAGAACAATCCCCTCGAAGCCAACCCTCCAACAACCCATTAGCCACAATTTGACAGCGATTCATCCCAAAACTTTCCTGGTCAGCAAATTTATTATCAGGTTCCTCAGCTAAAGCTAACCCAGGAGCAAGTTGCATCGTAAACAAAGGAACCTCCGACCCAAAACAAGACTTATTTTCTAAATACACAGCCTCAAGAACTTTGTGAACAGATTTATAGTAGAATTTTTCAAAATAAAGTACCCCAGAATCGCAACGCTTATACTCATCAGGGTTATATAAAACCTTAAAGCGAAAGAAAATAGGGATAGCATTTAATAATTTTGTTAAACCACCCATTACCTCTACAGCAGCATCAGCAGTAAAATTAAAGTAAACTCTAACTATATTCCCATGACCTTGAGATAAAACATTACTTACTGCCATATAAAAGCCATTTTGTACAATATTTTTAGGCATTAAAACAGCAACAGAATCACCTAGTTTAGCAGACATATCAGATAATTGAAGATGCTTATCCCGGTGAATATGTAACCTCAACCCATTCTTACTCACAGCCAAACTACCATCAATTTCCTCTCTAACAACAGACCAAGCAGGGTCAAAATATCCCAGACCATGATTATTTTCATGCAATCGCTCATAAAATTCTAAATCCACCCCTAATAAAGTATTATTTTCCCAATCTTGTGGTAAAGCATTTTCCTTATTATCAAGTGCCAAAGAACTTTTTAAAGAACCATTATAGTAAATACCATAGATAAAATTTCTTAATTGCAAGCTAAGATATTTATACTGCATTTCCAGAGGTGACTTCAAAAAACGCTCAGTAACCTCTTTTGAAATTTCCAATGGTTTATAATCTGGATGACGAATAGAAAAATCGGAATGAATTTCAACTTTTTGAACAATATCCTCTAAAACACTCAACAATTGCTCATCGATACCATTTTCAATTAATTGCATAACAAATCCTACTTCATAGTTAATAATTCATGCGTACCAAAAACCGTAGGTATCGACTCTTCAGGACGACATAACAACGTTTTAGCAACCTGAAGCATAGCAATACCCGTATTACCAAAAGATTTTTGAAAAAGAATCATCCCCTGAATCTGTTGAATCAAAGCAAAACCAGCAAACTGAACAACCTTTGATAAAAAATTAGGATAATGTTCTAAAATTTCCGGAAAGCTACAGAAATAAGCTTGAGTTAAGCTAGCAATAGAAGGCTGAAGCTTTGTTAAAGGAGTTATCGCTAAACCCAAAGATTCCTCAATGCTTAAGGATTTACTAATCACCAAACTAGACAGCCATATCTGGATATAGCTAGCAATAACTGTTCCTAAATCAAAAGCAGGGTCACCCCAACTAGAACGCTCCCAATCAATCAACCGTATAATAGAGTTATTCGTTTTCTCCCAATTGTTATGTACCAAAATATTATTTAGCTTCAGGTCATTGTGTGTAAGACAACAGGGATTAAAATTATTAGCTAATTCAGCAATAGTTTGTCCCAAACTGTCATATCTTTGATAAAGAAGAAAAAATCTTAACCCATCAGTAGTTACCGAACCAAAAATATCTGGTTCGACTCGCTCCAACCACTTCAATAAATTTTTCATCGGATTAGCTGTAACATTAACTGAATTTTGCGAGAAAAAATCCTGATATTCTTTGCAATTAAAAGTATTTTGGTGGATAACTGCCAAAATTTTACCTATTGATGTAGCAATGTTACTTGGAAAGTAATTCTCTTTTATATATAAATCAGCTAAATCGCGATAATTATCTAAATATTTAAATACTAAGATAGAGTTATTTACATCAAAGTGCAGCAATTCAGAAACATATGTTTTTAGGTAACTTAGCTCAGGAAAATGTTGCAAAAATTTATGAATTCTCCATTCATTTAAGAACTCCCCAACAGCTTTTCCTTCACAATTGTGCCGTTCTTGTTTCACTAAAAACTTATTTCCGTTATATAAACTCAATAATAAATTAAAGTTTTTTGCCTTTTTTAACTCTGTATTACTTAAATATTGGTCTTCTTGATTACAAATATTCTCTTTAACTAAATGCTCAAAAATATTTTGTGAACTTAATAAAAATACCATAATAGTTTACTCAGGTTTTACTCTTTTATGTAGCCAGTTACAGAAACTTTAGACAAACAAGACTAATTGTTTTTGTAAAAAATGACATATTTATAATTATGGAATAATATATTTAACAGTCAAGGAAATTTATTTAAAACACATTATTTAAAAGGGACATAAATATAAACTTATTGTCCCTTTTATTCATAAAATCTTCAAATAAAAATGTAGAGACGCGATTTATCGCGTCTCTATCGCGTCTCTATCGCGTCTCCATAGCGTCCCTACAAAAACGAAAAAATTATTTCCTAGATTTCAACCAATCCTCAATTAATTCAATCACAACATCACTCATTTGTTTATCCAGTGAAGCAGACACAATCTTCAATTGTCGATGTAAATTCTTAGGTAAATAAATAGTTGTCCGAGTAAACTCAGGGTCAGTACTTTTAGTAATACGAGTAGCCTTCTCCTGAATAACCTCCGCTTTATCTCTTTCACTACGACTACGAGCAACATCAATTAAATCATCAAAACGACTAGTTTTTTTCTTATTACTCATGAAATAATCTCCTTGCCAACCTCACAGTAACATCGCCACGCAATTGGTGCATAATAATCTTGAACAGCGTTAACGGTTACACCCTCCAAAGCAGCCTTACCAAAAACTGCCAAACGTCGAATAACCGATTTAAAGACAGGTAATCCAGCCCTTTCTAAAGCTAATTTAGCCTCCTCTCCCGCTTTATTTGGATGAGGTGGAACTAAAGTCAGTAAAATTCGATAATTAACCTTAAACTTCTTTAGAGCATTAACCATATTTAATGTTGCAGCAAAAGCAATTGCATCAGGAGTAGTTGGTATTACCAATAAATCGCATCCTCTAGCAATAGTTTTTAGCTCATCATCATCTGGTTGTGATGGGGTATCGATAACAATATGCTCGTAAAGAGCAGCTAAACGCACAGCCTCCTTTTCATCTGCGACCTTAAAAGGTAGAGTACCTCGATTAGACCAATCTAATGCACAGCGATTAAAATCCCCATCCACTAGCAAAGTATCAGATTTAGTTTGGAAATACGCAGCTAAATGTAAAGCCGTTGTTGATTTTCCGACACCACCCTTAAAGGCTGCTACGGTAATAAGCATTTTTCCTGGATTGTGAGCGTTGCAAATAATGCTTCAACATTCTACCGTATACCGAAGCATTTAAATACATTGGCATCTAAAAATATAAACATTTAGATGCCATTATCATTCATTAAATATTTAGCGATATAGTTATATAGATAAATTTAAAGATAACTATACGGTTACATAGGTAATAATACATACAATAAAAAATAATTCATTCAAAAATTTTTATAAAAAAAGAGGGTAAAGCAATGCCAAAATCAGGCATTCTATTGAATAAAAGTGAGTGATAAAGTCGCGATAATTCTGGATTATGTCAAATTCGTTACTTATGGGTGAGGGTGCTGTTGACTTTTACGGAGAATTAATTATACTGCAAACGTTTAATAACTAGACTTTTCTTAAGGACTGTAAGCGTTGCTTGAAAAGCGTTTGACGATTATTGAAAAGTAAAGCTCTCAGTCGTTTTTAGTATAAGAGAGGACGTAGAGGAGATAATCTTACGGGAGCATCCCAATTTTGCACGAATATTTTTTTCCCTCACCCAAGAAGGATACTGCTGGCGATTCAAGGGTATGACCCTCACCCCAAACAAAGATAAATCAATATATGGTCATCCCCGCACATGAAAACCCCACCCCCAACCCCCTCCCCGCTTGCGGGGAGGGGGCTACGAAAAAAGGTCTTTTTTGCATTTTGACAAGTAAAGGGTTAAATAATGAGCAATAAGAATTTAATTTCTATCTTACAAGCTAACAAATTGATGCGTTCAAAAGAGTAAATTTTAGCTCAAAAGCATCAAATTATCAATGCTTAATTTGTAGTCGTAAAAGATAATTACAAAACGCTACGTTTACAGTTAATTTGGTTAATATAACAGTCCTAAATGATTTGTAAAAATTATAGGTAGTGCGGGCATCTTGCCCGCCTCCAGTAGCAAGCAAGATGCTTGCACTACAATTTTATATATTAGGGTTGCTATAGCAATTTAAGGAAATCACTTGCTTTAATCGTAATACAAATTCAACCAGGAAATTATAATCATTTCCGAAATCACTCGTACCAAGCAAGTATAATTAATATAGTGTAAACCCATAGAGACATTGTATTTTATGGAACCATTAATGATAGGTACTATTGGTTTTCTTGTCTATTTTGGTGAAAAGCTAATTAACTGGGGAATCCTAAAAGGCTATGATTTAACCTTTAAAGAAATTATGCAAAAACTAGCTCCTGAGAGCGTAGCAATCTTAGAAGCAGAAGCAAAAACTCTCTTACAACCAGCAACAAGAGACGATATTGATGTCCTTGTATTAGAAGTCACAAAAGCAGCTGAAGCAAACCCTCAGTTTAAAGTGGCATTAGAAGCATTAGGCATAAAAACTCAAGAAAACGTCGAGTTAGAAAAAGTGGTCAGAGAATTAATCTCAACCCTGAAAAATCAACCTAGCAATACACACAATATTGGAAAAATAGCTAACACCGTCGAAAAAGTTGGTGTTGCTAACGTGAATTCAACAATTGAAACTCAAAACAATACTATAAACCTCTGACTAAACTCGTCCGAAGGGGAACGGACAAAGATAAATCCCCCTAAATTCATACCTCACTCAGGAACTTCTCATTTCGTTGGACGTTCAAAAGAACTGACCAAAATTCACGAAAAACTTTACCAGCAAAAAAACACTGTTGCAATTTCTGCCGTTGCAGGGATGGGTGGTGTCGGTAAAACAGAGTTAGTGGTAAAATACGCACGTCAGCACGAACATGATTATCCTGGAGGAGTTTGCTGGTTTAGCGTTCGCTCATCCGATATTGCCACAGAAATTCTCACCTTTGCTAAAAATTATCTTAAATTAGAGATACCCCAACGAGATTTTCAAGAACAACCCCTAACGCTTAAACAACAAATAGACTGGTGTTGGCAAAATTGGCAACCACCCGAAGGGTTAGTATTAGTAATATTTGATGATGTAAATGATTTAGAGAATTTTAACGAGTATTTGCCAACTTTCAAGCGCTTCCGCATCTTAATTACAACCAGATTACGAAACATTGACACCAACATTGAAGAAATATCTCTAGATGTGTTGTCACCAGAAGAAGCTTTAGAATTATTAATAAATTTAGTTGAATTTAATAAAGAAAATATTAATAAAGTAAATAAAGAATTAGAAACAGCTAAAGAACTATGTGAATGGTTAGGATATCTGCCATTAGGTATAGAATTAGTAGGGCGGTACATAGCGAAAAAGCCTCCTCACTTTAAAATAGCAAAAATGCTAGAGGAGTTGAAAAAGCAGCGACTGCAACAAGAAGGAATCAATCCAAAGCAGAAAACTTTAAGTACAGCACAGCTAGGTGTAAAAGCAGCATTTGAATTAAGCTGGTTGGAACTGAACGAGCAAACACAAAAATTAGCCGCGTTATTAAGCCTATTTGCAGCAGAAATTTTTGAATGGTCTTGGGTCGAATCTATAACTAATTCCCTTAGCTGGGATGAGAATGGTGTGGAAGAAGCGCTTGAGCAACTTTACCAACGTCACTTAGTTAATAGCTTAGAAGTAGAAGATAAACATTACTATAAAATTCACACTTTAATTAGCGAGTTTTTACAAGAAAAGCTAGCAGCGTTAGAAGAAATTGATGAATTAAAACGAGCGTTTGCGCTTTATTTTATAGATATCGCTCGGTCAATTTCCTGGTCAGCAACTCTGGAATTAATCAATTCAGTAAAAAATGCCATACCCCATTTAGCTACTGTCGCAGAAAATTTGACAGATTGGATTAACGATGAAAATTTAATTTCGCCTTTCGTTGGCTTAGTTAGATTTTACTATGGACAGGGTTTATATACGCAAGCACAACTTTGGTGTGAGCAATGCTTATCGGTAGTAAAATCTCGCTTGGGAGAAAATCATCCAGACTATGCTACCAGCTTGAACAATTTAGCTTTACTCTACAACTTCCAAGGAAAGTATCATAAAGCAGAACCACTTTACATCCAAGCATTGGAGTTAACCAAACGCATCTTGGGAGAAAATCATCCAGACTATGCTAGGAGCTTGAACAATTTAGCTTTACTCTACAACTCCCAAGGAAAGTATGATAAAGCAGAACCACTTTGCATCCAAGCATTGGAGTTAAACAAACGTATCTTGGGGGAAAATCATCCAATCTATGCTATCAGCTTGAACAATTTAGCTGGTCTCTACTATTCCCAAGGAAAGTATGATAAAGCAGAACCACTTTGTGTCCAAGCATTGGAGTTAACCAAACGCATCTTGGGAGAAAATCATCCAGGCTATGCTAGGAGCTTGAACAATTTAGCTGGTCTCTACGAATCCCAAGGAAAATATGATAAAGCAGAACCACTTTACATACAAGCATTGGAGTTGAGAAAAAGCATCTTGGGAGAAAATCATCCAAACTATGCTACCAGCTTGAGCAACTTAGCTTTACTCTACAAATCCCAAGGAAAGTATGATAAAGCAGAACCACTTTGCATCCAAGCATTGGAGTTGAGACAACGCATCTTGGGAGAAAATCATCCAGGCTATGCTAGGAGCTTAAACCATTTAGCTTTACTCTACAACTCCCAAGGAAAGTATGATAAAGCAGAACCACTTTGCATCCAAGCATTGGAGTTGAGACAACGCATCTTGGGAGAAAATCATCCAGGCTATGCTAGGAGCTTAAACCATTTAGCTTTAATCTACAACTCCCAAGGAAAATATGATAAAGCAGAACCACTTTGCATCCAAGCATTGGAGTTGAGAAAACACATCTTGGGAGAAAATCATCCAGACTATGCTAGTAGCTTGAAAGATTTAGCTGGTCTTTACGACTCCCAAGAAAAGTATGATAAAGCAGAACCACTTTACATCCAAGTATTGAAAATTTTCGAGCAACGATTAGGTATAAACCATCCCAATACAAATATTTGCCGTAAAAATCTAGAAAATCTCCGCTCTGCCATGAACTCTACAGATTTATAAAGCTATGCAAATAGCACAACTGGTATCGCATAGACAACACAAGCCAGTGAGGAGACTGACACCAAGAAAAGATAACCCCTTCACTAAAGTGAGGGCTGAAAGCTAAAGTTAGCTAAAGCTAACTAAAATAAGTATTTCAACCCGTTTTTAACGGGTTTTAGCTTTTAGCCCTCACTTTAGTTCAGGGGTTATCTCGACTAAAGTCACTGGCTGGCTTGTGGTGTGCATGGTGTCTTAATACTTTATTTATAAACATCCTCTTAGAGAGCTTTTCTTAGTGACATTCAAATTTATTCTCGTACACATCAGGGTAAAATATGGTGTGATTAGATACCAGAGCAAGAAAGTATGTTTGTATTATAAATTCCCACGCAATTACAAACTGTTACAAACCCCACCCTCAACTCCCCGTATGTTGGTTCGTAAGTAAAAACTCACCCCAAAGGGTACTAAAAACCGTACGAAATATTGGCGTTAATAGTTGAAGCATTTATTTAGTTGGCAACAACAAATACACACCCGTCATTATTTGTGAGGTATAGGTCATGAGTTACACAGCTTACGTTTCCACCAAAGAAGGGGACTCCCTCTCAGTTCGCTCCAAAGCAAACGGAGAAAAAATCGACACCATCAGCAACGGTACAGAAGTTACCGTCGCAGGTGACCCAGTAAACGCAGGAGGCAGAAACTGGTCACAAATCGGTACAAATCGTTGGGTCGCAACAGATTTTTTAACAATAATTAAACGACCAAAAGTAGTAGCTAGAAGAACTCAAGAAATCCTTGGTGGTGGTTTAAGAGTATACCAAGCTCGATTAGTTGATAGTACTGGTAAGGTTATTAATAGTGTACGAGCAGTCTCCGGTAGAATAAATAATCAAACACCATCTCACGTAGCAGGCTCTCAAGCACCCATACCTTTTGGTATTTATACCTTTACCGCACCTGGGATAGTAGAATACAAAGCAGGAGAATTCGGTGAAGTTTGGTCTCCGGTTATACCAATCTTTAAAACAGGACGTTCCGAAATAGGTGTTCATTACGACCCTTCAGCTTTTAAAGGAAATAGTAACGCTGGAACCGCAGGGTGTTTTGCGACACCAACTATCGGTGAAAGAGATATCATGACAAAATTTATTAAAGCTCACAAGCCAACCCATCTGATTGTTTACGAGGGTTAATATTTATAAATTTAATTGTATAAAGGATTTCCAAATTTAAAAAAATCCAATTATTTCTTGTGGGATGGGCTTCTAGCCCGTCCTTATTCTATGGAAGGTTATAGTGCCCACCCCACAAGAAAGTAGAATTTATTCCTAATTATCTTTTGTCTTGTACAGCACCAATAAAATTACTTAGAACCATAAGTCACTCAGCAATGGTAAAGAATTTCTGGTGATTTTCTCCGCAGTCATGGTTCGTCTATTAAGATAAAAAATGATTGTACTAAAGGAGCAAACCAATGGATGTAAAGTTAGTATTAGCAGTTTTAACAGTATTATTTACAGTTTCGTGCTTGTTCTTTGGCACGAAAAATGGTTTTTATGATACAGATAACTATCATGGTAACGGCTCTGCACACTAAAAAGTAACGGACAACCCTTCATTTGAGGCAACCCTCTCCTGAATATAGTGTGGGTTCTATTGAGGTGTCTCCCCCAAAAAATCCACCCACTCTGGATTTAAGATGTATTTAAGGTGGGTTTTAGGAATTTTAGAGACGTAAAAGGCTGAAACGCACCAAAATCAATTCAACTTAATTAATAATTCGTAGTTCGTAATTAAATGCGGGGTTGATTCCCCTGTAAGCTTAACGACGGTAGCGAAATTTCGTATCAGACTTTTAATCCTCGTCAAAAAAGCGCATTACGAATTACGAACTATGAATTACGAATTACTTTGAGGGGAGGAGAAAATGAGCTCAAGCACTTACGCATCCCTAATCGGAGAAGCGGGAGACGGAACAAGTGAATTAGAATGTTTGCCTTATGGCGTCCAACATGAAGATGAGGGCGTCAGCTTGCTAGTGCGGATGGGACCACACCGGATTTTACTAGACTGTGGTTTAGCGGATATTTCAGGAATATCCAGCAATGTCCAAAAACAAGCATGTCAAGGAAGTTCTCCGCTACCAGCCGACTTAGTGTTGGTAAGTCACGCACACCAAGACCACGCCAGAGGATTATTAGAATTACATAAAGCTTTTCCGCTGTTACCTATATACGGAAGTGAGGTGACAAGCAAATTACTGTACCTAAATTGGTTAGACCAAGACTCAAAAGAAACGAAAGACTTTTGTCAAGCACTACCACTACGTACACGAATAGAAGTAAAAGAAGGTCTAGTTGTAGAACTATTTCCCGCAGGACATTTACCAGGAGCAGTAGCAACCCTATTAACATACACCACCCCAGCTAGAGCATATAAATTACTATATACAGGAGACTTTTTTTTATCCAACTCCCGCTTAGTAGAAGGTTTACGTCTAGAAGAATTGCGCGGATTAGAATTAGACGTACTGATAATAGAAGGTAGCTATGGAACATCGCGCCACCCTCACCGCCGTAACCAAGAAAATCAACTAGCAGAAAGAATAAACAAAGCAATAGGGGAAGGATATTCCGTGCTTATGCCTACACCCGCATTAGGATTGGGGCAAGAATTATTAATGTTACTGCGTAGCCATCATCATTTTACAGGAAGAGATTTAGACATTTGGGTTGATGGCGCCGTTGCCACAGGATGCGACGCTTATTTAGAACTATTACCAAACCTTCCCCCCTCAGTCCAAAACTTTGCTCGTCATCAACCCCTATTTTGGGATGAAAGAGTACGTCCCCGCGTCCGAAGATTAGAATTACAACAACGTCCAGAAGTAGGAAAATCAGCTTGCATCGTTCTTGCTGACTATAGTTTAGACTGGCGCGAGTACTGCCAAGCTGAAACAGGCCCTTGGTTAATTCTCCTACCAGAAAACCCCGGTCGTCCCCTCAAAGAAGAAATAATTCCCCGCAACGCCTTACCCTGTCCCTGCTACGTAGAAACATATCTCCTCGCTCAACACAGTGACGGGCCAGGAACCACCCAACTAATACACAATTTACGTCCACAACACTTACTTTTTATACACGGCTCTCCAACTTATCTAGCAGACCTAACAAGCTTAGACGAGTTGCAGAATCGCTATCATGTTCACTCACCAGGAGTAGAAACACTAGTAGAATTATTTATTGGGGATACATTTATACAACCAGCAGCCCCAGAAACGAACTATGAAGGTGAACTAACAGAACTAGGGGCAGCAGTAACAATAACATTACCAGACGCAATCAGTGCAGACCCGCGTTGGCGACAATTTGCTGACACAGGCTTAATCGAAGCAAGATGGCAGGGAGAAGAAATAGTATTGCGGGGACTATCTCCAAGAGAACTGCTGAATCAAAACAATGAGCGCTTTATGTGGCAAGACTTAGACAACTGCGGCACCTGTAAATATCAAAGAGGACAAAGGTGTTGGAACCCAGCTTCACCGTTATATAACTTTAAAGTCACCCTTGACGGTTGCTGCCCAGCGTTCGAGCGTAATAATAACGGTTGACGGTTGACTGTTGACGGTTGACTGTTGACGGTTGACGGTTGAGTGTTGACGGTTGAGTGTTGACAGACCCATTACCACTTACAACAGAAGCACAAACATCAAAGGGAGGAAAGTTATCAGAACTTCGCTCCCCTCTAAATTATGTATTCAAAATCTATCCGTGATGATTATTGCTAAATTTTCACTTGACAGTCAACAGTTAGCAGTCAACAGTCAACAGTTAGCAGTCAACAGTCAACAGTCAACAGTCAACCGTCAACAACCATTAATCTGGATTAGAGTCAGTATAACGATTGTGGATACGCTCCGCGTCTGGACAATCCTCTGTTAATTGAGGTTCCACATTTCCTCGCGGCACCGAAGCCAACTTTTGGGTTACAGCCCCAATACTTTCCAAACGAACCATTTCCTCCCAAGAACAGATTTCGTCTTCTTCATCCGTTTCATAACGGAGAGTCACTAAATCTCCTTCAATGTCGAGAATACGGGCACGCTCGATCCAGCGTTGTTGATCCCGCAAAAAAATATGTACCTCTCGCCCATCGCAACACAACTGATAAATCTTGCGGTGTAGCATGTACTGCTTCTGCCTTTTTAAACGAAGTTTAATCTGTTAACATCTGGTGGGTTTAACCCCCAGTAGATAGCACCCTTTTAGAATCATCCACGCTTGGATAATTTAACAAAGAGTGTTTTTTAGACCCAACCAACAGAGCGACGCTTGTCAGTTCTGTTAAATCGAGTCATTAATTAGTGGTGACCACACTAATTTAACTAGACTTGTTATTTTGGTCACCCAAAGCTTCACTACTTCTAAAAAATTAAAGAAGTGAGAAAAATTTGATTGTTTCCTAACCTGGTTGCTGGGCAGCAGCAAGTCATCTTTAAACTTATGTAATATAAGATACTCAAAAGCAGGTATCACTTGCGGTTGTTTGAGTTGCCTATTTGTAGTCATTGGCATTTGGCAAAAAATCCGGGGATAGTCGCTTTACTTTTACCCGTATGTATATGATCTTAGCTTATCTCAAGGGTAGGTTTATAGTTTTAAGGCACAACTGGGAAATAGTTTTCAGTTTTAAAATCTATATAAGTGCTACATAGCCCTAAAACAGGACATCAGAGCTTAGGAGCGAAATTTAAAATTGTCCAAAAATTCCATAGCCAGCTTTTTTGTGGAAGCTTCTCGCTTAATGCGACCAGAGCGAACGGCGTCATGTAGCGCTTGTAGGGCCGTCAAATCCTCCAACTGATAGCTTCTTGTCAGGAGCATTTGATGGAGTAGGCCCTCGGATTCAACACTCAGACAACCAGTTTGAAAGGCAGATTCAACCAGTGCGCTAATCATCTTCATTTGGGCATAGCTTGCAGTTTATAGATACCAGTGTGAAATATTTACTGTGACAATAAATTGATGCAAGACAACAAATACAAGTGATTCTAGTTATACAAAAGAGGTGATTTGAATCACACACGTTATAGTAATTAACTCTTAACTTTTCTTTTGAGAGCAATACATAGCGTAAAAAGCCCAGAAAAGTATTGTATTAATTATAACTTGTAGAAGAATTCGCTTTCAAACACTTGAGAATCGCAATAGTAATAACAACGCTTAAAGAAAAACCTAACCAAAAGTAATTTGCCACAATAGGAGTCCTATCGAGAGCGAAACCTCCCAAAGGGGGGCCAATAAAATAACCAATAGCCCAGCACAAAGAATTTATAGAAAAATAAACTCCTCTTTGAGATTCAGGAGCTAAATCGGTGACCAACGCAGAAGCAGCGGGAGTGTAAGAAATAATAGCAACAGAAAATATTCCCAATGCCAAAATAGCCCAAAATATTTGTCCAGAAGAAACTGTCCCACAAGCCCAAATACAAGAAAAACCAATTGCCCATAATATCACGGAAATTATAAGTGCTTTTTCCACAGCAAAACGTCTTAAAGCACGAGCGACAGGCAGCTGCAATAAAATAGCAACTACTAAATGCCAAGCAAATAAGGCACTAATAGTAGTTTCAGAAAACCCAGAGCTTCCAACTTTAACAAAATTTTTGAAGTAGATAGGTAAAGTACTGTGTAGTTGGGAAATATAAGTTGTAAAAATAATATTTACTACTACGTAGATAACAAAGCGCCGATTTCTTAGTGCTGCAAGCCAAGAGTCTATGTGTCCTTGAGGTTCATCCGACCTAAACTTCGGTTGATAAGTTTCTCTAATCACTCCAAAGACAACAGCAAAAAACACAATAAAAGAAATTGCATCAATCACAAACAGCAATCGGTAATTACTGGTTTTTGCCACCAAAGCCCCAGCCAGTACAATTCCCATCCCCAAACCTAAATTATCCGCTAAACGAGTAATGGCAAAAGCTTCACGACGATGCTCAACTGCTGTCAAATCAGCGACCACAGCTTCTGTTGCAGGCCAATACAAGCCCATCCCCAAACCACCAATCACATTTCCGACCAACAACGTGACAAAATCGTTAGCAATTGCTAAGACAGAAGAGCCAATTGCTGATATTAACGCGCTTATCAGCAAAATACGTCGTCGTCCAACATGAGGGGAATCAACTCCAATACCCCCAAGGACTCTACCCAAAATGCCAGAAATTGAACCGATACCCAAAGCAAACCCAACAGCAGTGCTAGACATACCTAACCGATTGACGAAAAAAATCGGCGCGTAAAATAATGTAAAGCCCGTACCAGCTTCTGAGAGAAACCTACCAACCGCTAAAATCCAGACTTGTAGACTTAACGGGGGTAGCATTAATTGCGAGAAAAATTTCATACTACGCTTAGCTATCCAAAACAATAATAAAAAGTAATATTTTCGTAATTCTTATCATTCACTCCTGTTTTCCTCACTTATTCCACAGGCTTTCCACAGGTTTTTTACTAGTTTTCCACAATAGGCGTACGATAGTATAAGCTTCTTAAACTTGCCTTGGGGATTTATTTACCTAAAGCTCCAAATAACCTAACACTGAGTTTATATTAAGTTAAGTAACAATAAATCATATCAAAGGCTTATTCCTTCGTAATGATTGATTTTTTATAAAGCGCTTCTTAATATTTCGCAGCATTGACAAACCTCCCCCCCTTTGACGCACAATAATTCGGCTTACTCTTTTAGCCCATGAAGTAGGGTGTAAAATTGCATCTAACAAAAATGAAATTATAGATTTAAGATTTACCCCACTTGCTTGGGGCAACACCACGAATGTTTGGATATTTACGTAGGTGCAGGAGCAGGAACAAGATCCAACAAAGAGACCATTCGAGAATTTTGTGGAAAATTAATGAACCAGCCTAAGAGGAAGATAGATATGAACTCAACAGTTAGTGTATTTACAGAAATTCCAGAAACGCTTCATGAATCACTAAAGCACTATTTAGAAAAGCATCCCGACTGGGACCAAAATCGAGTCTTGACAGCAGCACTATCCTTATTTCTTCTGCAAAATGGCGAAAGCGACCGCAGTGCGGCTAGAGTATACCTGGAAACATTATTCCATCATTGCTGAAGGTTGACCAAAGAAGGCAGAGGGCAGAGGGCAGAAGGCGGAAGAAGTTATAAGGATAACAAGTAATACACTCTGTTCCATCTGCAAAGGAACAACGGGGGTACAAGCCCCCACTGTATTCTCATAACCATTGAATGCCTTCTTCCTTCTCTTACCTTCTGCCCTCTGCCCTCTGCCTTCTGCCTTGTTTTTGACTGTCCCAGTGAATTTCAAAACCCCAAATTTCCATCATTTGCTGTTAGGAGATTTGGGGCGATTTATTTCACATTTAGATTTAAATTTCAATAATAAATAAAAAATGATTGGCCGTTAACTGCTGTACGCAGAGCGTCCCCATAGGGTGTGTTAACTGCCGAGGTCACAAATATTACATGCTCAATAGAAAAAAGCATTAAAAATGATTGTCTGGTTATTCCCAAGGTTAGAACTAGACAATTTACGAAAAATGTAGATAACCACACAAAATTTATCAAAATTTTGCAATTTTGCCATTAGTCCTTAGTCCGAAGTCCATAATCCATAGTCCATAATTATGGATGAAGAAGTATTGACCATTGACTGCTGACTAATGACAAATACTACTTCTCCAATGGAACGTGTGCGGGACATTCAAATTTGTACCCCACCCCGCGAACGGTTTGAATCAATGCTGGCTGACTAGCATCTACTTCTATTTTTTTGCGAATTTGACCGATATGAACATCAACAACCCTTTGGTCGCCAACATATTCATAGTCCCAGACTTCTTGAATAAGTTCAGCACGTCGCCAAACTTTGCCCGGATGGCTGGCTAAAAAATGCAATAAGTCAAATTCTAAAGCGGTTAGTGGCACTGGTTGGTTATTCAGTGTCACCTCTCGCCTTACTGGGTCAATCATCAGTTTTTCAAAAACTAAGCGCTTTTGTTCAGCCGTTGTTACAACCCGTTGACGTCGCAAAATCGCTGCAACTCTGACTTCTAATTCTCCCAAACCGAAGGGTTTGGTAAGATAGTCGTCAGCACCTTTAGAAAAACCACGAATCTTGTCTGCTTCGTCCGCACGACTTGTGAGCATGAGAACAAAGACGCCATTACGGCTTTGCATTTCTTGGCAAAGGTTAAACCCGATAACATCTGGCAAATTCACGTCAAGAATCACCAAGTCTGGGTTAAATTGCTCAAAAAGCGCCAAGGCAGTTTTGCCGTCTTCGGCAGCCTCGACCTGATAGCTTTGCTTAATTAAAAAGCGTTGAATTAGATTACGAACCGCAGGGTCGTCATCAACAACAAGAACCTTGGCAGGAGCCATGACCATCACTTTTGCACAAAAATATATAAGGATTTACAAGCAGGTTGCGAAAAAACGCAGTTTCCACTTAGGATTAATAAGAATCTACAAGGCTAAGGTATGTTTTCCCGGATTATCCAAATACTAGTGTAATCAGTTTGATGGAAAAAAAAGCATGTAGTGTAATGCGAATCTTAACCGAATAAAATGTTTTCGGTGTTGCAATTTTCACCCTTGTATGCGTAAGCAGATGCTTTAAACCTGAGCCAATGTTTGTGTTAAGTAAACTAGAACACCTTATTAACCTAGTGGCTGAGTAGTTTAAATGCTTCAAATTTTAATCGACATAGGAGTCGATTCTACAAGCCATTTTGACACTAAATTATTAAAAAAACCTCAAGGCTCGGTAAATTGCCTAATTTGGAAAATCAAAATCAGTTTTTTCATAAAAAAAATGACCAGCATTGTTTTTTTAGTTCAAATTCTAGATTAATTCTCCAATTGCTCAACGACATGAGGGGATACACGGAGTTATGACAATATGTTAAAGTGACTATAGTTAAAACCTGTGGGTAAGTCTAATAGCCCCTGTGCTATTACTAGCCTGTGTGGTGAGTAACACAAAACCAAAACTCGTTTTTACGCACAGTAGAGACTGCCTTAATTGTAGGCTAAAATAACAAACTCCCATGAGCGATCAAAATCCCTACGAAAAACTTGGGGTATCAGAAGAGGCTAGTTTTGAAGAAGTTCAAGATGTTCGTAATCGCCTAGTAGAACAATACAGTGGCGATACAAAGCGTCTAGAAGTAATTGAAGCTGCTTACGATGCGATTTTAATGGATCGCTTGAGGATGCGCCAAGAAGGCAAAATTAAAGTACCCGAACGCATTCGCTTTCCAGAGCGTCTCATGCAAGCTGCTCCAAAAGAAAGCTCCACCCCTAAAGACCAGTCAAGAGCATGGCTGCAAAAATTTATAGACCAGCCCACAGCAACCGATATAATCGTGCCTGGCGCTTGCTATCTTGGTTTGAGTGCTATTAGTTTATTCTACCAAGTCGGCAGCAGTGACCAAATTTTACAACTAGCGTTAGTATTTGGGGTTGGTAGTAGTATTTACTTTCTCAACCGCAAAGAAAATAAATTTGGTCGAGCAGTTTTGTTAACTCTGCTCGGTTTAGTTGTAGGCTTAATCGCTGGTGGTCTAGTCTCTAGTTTGATTGTGCGACAAATTACATTTATTAGTCTGTCCTCAAATCAATTTTCCACAGTATTGACTTTTATCTTGTTGTGGCTAATTAACAGCTTTATTCGTTAAATGGTTAATCGCTAACAGCTAATGGCTAATGCCAATTAGCAACTAACAATTACCAATTAACAATTACCGATTAGCTACTATTTATCTCGCCTGTTGTAGCGAAGTCTTGAGGATAAAATCTACAGCTTCGCTCATGTTATTAACTATATAGTCAGGGTTGTAAGTTTCTAATTGCGCCCGGTCACGAATACCAGATTCGACGGTGATAATTTTAACACCGTGTCTTTTAGAAGAAATAATATCAGCTTCCGTATCTCCTACCATCCAGATGTCAGTTGCAGGTGGTAGTTCTTGTAATGCTCGTGCCATTAGTAACGGTTTATCATCAATATCACGAGTTTTCACGTAGTCATTAGTAAGGCAGTAACGACGATTTTCTGGGAAAAATTTACCTAAATCATATTTGTTTAAGGCAAATTCTAATTCTCTTTGCCGACGCATTGTCATGACCAGAAAATCGACTCCAGCTTTTTCCACTTTTAATAATACATCTACGATACCAGGTATAAGGCGGTCGTACTCAAAGTATGGTTGTGTATGTACAGTTTTTTTTCGTAATTTAGCAAATTCTTGCGCTTGTTCTGAATCCAAACCAGAATCGAGAGCTATTTGTGTTTCGTGTATTTGTTTACGTTTATAAAGCCAAAATTCTGGTTTAGACAATTCTCGGACTACCTGTCCTGGACGACGAGTTTTTTCCAAGCAGAATTTATAAACTTGGTAATATCTCTCAGAAACATCCATTATTGGACCATCAAAGTCTGTAATTAGTCTCAGCATCAACAAATAATGTAAAGTTTTGTTTCTATAATTTTACCTGTTAGATGGGGAGTAGGGAATGGGGAGTAGGGAATGGGGGATGAAAGGGATGTTACTGCCTAATAGAAAAACCCCGATACCCCTGAACTAAAGTTCGGGCTAAAAGCTAAAACCCTTTGAAAACGGGTTGAAATACTTATTAATACTTCCTACTTCCTACTTCCTACTCCCCACTCCCACTCCCCCCTCAAGACAAAGTTCCTCGCTTCATTTGTTCGCTTTCGATGGCTTCAAACAAAGCGCGAAAATTGCCTTCACCGAAACCTTTAGCTTGGTCACGACGTTCTATAAATTCAAAGAAAAAGGTTGGCTTTCCAAAAATGGGCTGTGTGAAGATTTGTAACAACAAAGGTATTTGTTCCCCACTCACAGATGTGTCTTCCTGCCAGTCTACTAAGATTTTCTGTTGGGCGATCGCCTTTAGTTCTTCGGGTTGGAGAGGAAGTGTTGGTCGCAGTTGGAGTTGGTCGTAGTAAGCATGAGAAACAGGAAGAAAAGATAAACCACAGGAACGAAATTGGGCAATAGCAGCAATAATATTGCGCGTTTGCAAGGCAATATGTTGAATTCCAGCACCTCGGTTAAAGTTGAGAAACTCTTGAATTTGGGAATTGGGAGTAGTTGGTTGATTAACAGGTAATTGTACGCAGCCATTACGAGAAATCAGGACTTGGCTATGTAAAGCCGAACGTTCGGTTTTAATGTTAAAAACCTGCTGAGGTTGAAAATCCAAAATATATTCGTACCAAGCAATAGTTTTTTCCAAATCACCTGCAGCGACGTTAAGGACAATATGGTCAATAGCAGTAACCAGGCTTTCATTAACTTTATGCCTAATGGGAGATGACCTTTCAATCAATGTATGATTCAAAGAACCACAAGCACCAATTTTGCTCCATTTGATGTATTCTTCCGCTTGTTGGTGTTGTTGGATAGGCTCTAAAATTCTTGCACCGTAAGTTTCAGCTCTTGTAATAACCGCTTCTACATCATCAACACAAAAAGCGACATCAGCAACACCTGGTGAATGATGACGTAAAAATTCCACTACTGGACTGGTAGACAAAAGTGGAGAAGACAATAAAAAGCAGACCGAACCACTCTTTACAACCTCCGTCCAAGTATGGAGTTGAGGAGCTAACGCTGGGATTTGGTCTTCAAATTTAAGATATTCTTGGACAGGATTAGATAAAACTTGAAAACCCAGATGCTTGACAAACCAATTCCGCCAAAATTTAGCATCTTCAACATAAAAGTGAACGTACTCAATTTTCATAAATTCTGAAAATCACCATTTACAGCTGACCCGTCTGTAAATTTTGCCTTTTTCGCTGAATTTACAATAGATACCTAAGTAATAATCATTGACTGTTGACTGTTGACTGTTGACGGTTAACTGCTGAGCGTTATCAAAAAAACAAGTGTGAATCAGGCTGAATGTTAATTTCCATTGGTACAGCTTGAGGTTCTGTAGTCATAGCAAAGAAAATTGCATTAGCAGCAGTTTCGGCACTAAGCATTTTCTTTCGGTCAACCTTTAAACTTACGTTATCCCAAAAGGAAGTATCAACACCACCAAAATAAAAAAGAGTGAATTTAATACCAAAACGCTTAAGTTCCTCTGCCATACACTTGCTAAAACCTACCATGCCAAATTTAGAAGCACAATACGCTGTAGCCATTGCCATTGAATGCTTACCCAAGATTCCTACAACGTTACAAATATGACCAGATTTTTGTGACACCATGACTTCTGCCGCAGCTTGACATGTATAAAAGCTACCTTTTAAATTTAAATCCAACATAGCGTCTAAATCCGCAGGTTCCAGCTTGTTGTATTGCTTCAGGATGCCAGCACCAGCAGCATTCACTAAAACGTCAATACGACCAAATTGGGCAACAGTTTTTTCTATAAGTGTTTTGACTTGTAATTGGTCAGTAATATCACACTCTACAGTCAGAACTTCCCTTGGTAAATCAGTAGCTAATGCAGCTAAACGACTGCTATCTCTTGCAGTTAGCACTAAATTTGCACCCGTGGATGCTAGCTTACGAGCTAACACAGAACCAATACCACCTGTAGCGCCAACGATAACAACTACTTTACCCTGCATTTTAACTTCACAATTCTTAATATCAGTTTACATAATACATCTTATTTACGTAGGTTGAACACATTTAAACTGCGTAATCTAAACTTATTTAACTCTTGTGGGGACAGTAAGTTTTTTCTAAGCAGCGAGCAAGATGCATGGTGAGGCACACCACACTTCGTGAACACACTTCGTGAACGCACTACGCATTATTTACTTAACAGAATTAATACTGACTTGGTAAATAGTTCCCTTTTGCTTTAATTTAAAGGAAGTACAAGATTTTAAAAACTTGATAAAATTATTTCCCAACTGCAATTTTTTGATTATTTTGGTAATTCCTTGACCGTATATCTTATTAACTGCGCTTGCTAAAATACCAGCGTCAATATAAGTATCAGGAGAGTTATTTGTTAGCTGAGTTATAATTATGGATAGTGCCTGTATTAAATCTTGTGTAGAATTAATACTAGGTGGAGTCTCTGTAATATGACTTTTACTCAAAAAGTTTTTAAGTTTATTTGATTCAAACAGAGTAACATATAATTCAGACTCATCTGGATTTTGCTGTACTACGAATTCTAATGGATTATCAATAAAAATATCTCTAGCTTTTTTGCCAGGGAAATGATATGACATAACTTGAGAAACACTAAAATTATATTTTGTTTTAAATAGCTGAGAAATTGAAGAAAGCTTAACTAAATGGTTAGCTGTATATTGTTGTTGAGTTTTAATAATTACTTTAAGCTCGGCAATAAATTCCTCAATAGTAGGAATTTTGGGAGTAGTGACTTTTGTTAAATTAGTGATTTCTTTTGAATTTTTAAGAGTATGTGTTAAAGTTTGTCCTGTGTAACTATTAAATACTTTAATATCATTTCCCTGCTGATTCACCCGATGAACTGTTAAGCCATTTTTTTGCAAGTGGTTACACAGATTAGTCATTACTGTATCAGAAGAGCAAACTAAAACTTCTTTGGCTTTTGGGTAATGTTCGTGAAGTGAGGAGCCAAAAACTATCATTTTACCATCAGCATTATTTTTTCCTGAAGGAACATGAATTAAATCGTAACAGCGTTGATGCAACTCCACATCTAATTTACCCATATTACGCCAATTAGCAAAGGCGACTTTAACTTGAAGAGGATAAGCACAAACTTGACTTAAAAATTTTTCGGTTTCCAAATTAATTTGCAAGTTTTCCGCATCTAAAAGTAAAACTGTAATTCCGGAATTTTGGGAATGAGGCGATTTAGAAAAAGGTGTCGTTTCATTGGTAAATTGCGGCACTTTTAATAGGGATAAATCTGTTGTTTGATTTAATTTATTAATCTTTTTAATTAATTCGATATATATAGTTGATTTAGTATATCCAGAAATCAACAGTACATTGAGAAATACTTGTAAATTTTTAAGTAATCCGTCCCAGTCTTGAGCTTGATTGAGTAATGCCGTTAATTTGACAGTCAAGTAAGATTGAAGCTCATCGTGAGACCAATTATATTTCCTATATTTATCAACCAGCAATTCGGGATAATGCCTTTGGATGACAATCACAGTTTCACAAATATAGGAGCATATAATGTTGGATATATCAGAATTATAGATAATCTGTGCTGGCATAGCTTATATATAACAGTAGGACATCCTAACCAAACCGTCATTAAAGGAAGCAATTACCTACGTTATAATTTGGACACCCTCACAATGGTAACCGTGAATATCCTTAACTGCAAAGCAAATCATTTCATGATTAGCTTTTATATCTCCCTGAGATTTTTCCTTTGGGACAATTTAAATAGCGTCACACAATATTAATATCTACCTAATTATTGCTGTATAAATAAATTATGTGAAAACAAATTAATGTTTTCAGTTAGTCATTAAGTCAAAAGGTGTGCCACTTAAACATAAAAAATATTGTGGGGTGGGCATCCCTGCCCGCCCGATTCTAGTTAATCAATTGCACTAACTGATTCTAGTTAATCAATTGCACTAACTGATTCTAGTTAATCAATTGCACTAACTGATTATACCTAACCAATTGTACTAACTGATTATACCTAACTGATTGCAATTGACTAACTTTAAATCCGCAGTAGAGTTCACATTTCAACACCTAGCTTATACATAGTGCTTAACATTTTTTGAGCTTGGTTCTCGTCACCCAAGATTTTGTAAAGACTATAAGCATTGCGGTAATGAGGGATAGCTTCGGAATAACAGTTTAATTGGCGAAAAGTAGCACCCAGAGCCAGAGCAGCTTTAGCTTCTTCTGGAGTATTGTTCAATTCTTTAGCCAAAACTAGAGCAGAATAAAAAGATTCCCTAGCTGGAATATATAGCTGCTCATTATAATATAAGCTACCAATATTAAAAATAATTTGTTGCTGGCTTTGTTTTGCTCCTATTTTCTGTAAGATTGCTAATGACTGTTGATAGTAAGTTAAAGCCTTTTTATTTTTATTCAAACTTTGGTATATAGTTGCAATTCTAGATAATGCCGCAGCTTCACCAAATTTATTTTGAATCTCGCGGCTAACCTCCAAAGATTCTTGATTATATTTAATAGCCTGTTCTAATTGATTAGTTTGGCTACAGACATCACTTAAGCCTTGTAAAATAGCACTTCTAACTCTTTTCTCCCCCATTTCATAAGAAATTTTTAGAGCAGCAGTCAAATAATCTGTTGCTTTCTGATATTGGTCTAACCATTTATAAGCCTGTCCCATTGTATGAAGGCTTATCATCACAAGTTCTTTATTAGCAATCTCCCTACCTATCCCCAAAGACTCGCTGGAAAATTCTATAGCTTTCTCCCATTTTTGCAGTTGGAGGTAAATACTAGCAAGATTAGCCAAAGAATCTCCCTGAGATTTGATGTCTCTTAATTCCAAAGCAATCACTAAAGCTTTTTGTTCGTAATCAAGAGCCTTTTGGTAATCTCCTGTAAATTGGTAAACATTACCTAACGAACCCAAAGCTCTTTTTTCCCAAGAACGCTCATCCATCTCACAACTAATAGCTAGTTGATTTTGAAAGCATTCCAAAGCCTTATCATACTGTCCCAAATTCTGGTAATTAGTTCCTAACCCCCAAATAGCCGCTACCTGCAATAATCTATTACCTGTATTGCGAGTTATTTGCACCAATTGCGTAAAATACTTAATTGACTCTTGAAATTGGTTCAGTTGGCGGTAGCAATTACCAATATTGTACATTGCAAATTCCTGCCATTCTTCAACGCCAATCTGGGTAGACAACGTAAGCAACTGTTTATAATACTCTAACGCTTCTGCAAAATCTAAGTACTTCTCGTGAGAGGCAGCCAATTGACTCAAACAAATGAGTTCTGCTTGTGGGTCTGTGGTGTGACGGCTAAATAACAAATTTTCTAGAAGCTTCTTTACCAATTGGGAAAATTCTATCATCTTAACAACCCATGTATATTATTTATCTCAGCTTTTGATAAAATTATTACTCTTGGAACTAAGAGTTATTACAGATACAAATAGCATTATATTCATGAGTTGTCAGCAAGGTACGTAGTAATACTTGTGTTAATTTCATAAAAGCTGTTAGTTTTTGAACTTTCAGGAAAGTTAATAAGGTTTGAGAGATTACACAACCGCACTGTTATTACAGTGTTACTTAGGCACTTATATAAAGTTTTGTACAACGAGCTTCACAGTTTTTGGGCTGAATCAGTGAAATATTCACGAATTATTGCCAAAAAGAGATATTGCCAAAAAGAGCTTAAGTAAAATTTATAGGTTTATCCCTCGTGGGTTTTGTATTTTTCCGGAGAATCAATTACATTAATCTACGGATACATAGATAAATTGAAACTAGTTCCTCATGCAGTAATCATAGTTTCTATATACGAGAAGTATACAGGGGGCAGCACCCCTCATGAGCAACATTACTGAATACTTTATTAAAAATTTAACTTCATGATTTTTTAATATTGCTTAACATATCCGAAGCTTGAGTTTCAGATTTTCTGCAACATACATAACTAATGTGAGATATTTTGACAAAATCAAAACAAATAATCATTTATATTTAGTTAATAACTAAATATACCCTAAGTGGTGTATAAGGATGTACAAAGGAAGTCACTAACAATATTAAGTCTAAGTATTCAGATTATTCTACGTTAATGTAACTTAAATAATCTTATCGATTCCTCTTATAACTTAATTGTTTTTTAAAAATCATAGCGTAGGATTAGGTAATATTTCGCATTTAATTAAATACAAATACGCAACCCCATGATTATTAAATCACGTTTGACTCCATCAAGTTCTGCAACTTCGGGTAGATATCCCCAACGTTGAAAGGAGTATTTTTCAAATAAGTTTACACTTTTATGATTATGAGCAAAAATAAAACCCAAAAGAGTTTGCAAGCCTAAACTAGGACTATGGTTAATTGCTTTAGCTAGAAGTAATGAAGCTAAACCGCAATTTTGATACTCAGGGGAAACATAAATACTAATCTCAGCCGTTGCATCGTAAGCTGGTCGTCCATAGAACGATTGAAAGCTTAGCCATCCAGCAACTATACTGTCAATTTCCAAAACCCAAATAGGACGTAGTTCAAAAGAACGCCCTTTAAACCAGGCAAGACGGCTTTCAACAGAAGCAGGCTCTAAATCAGCAGTTGCCATACGACCGGGTATTGAGGCGTTATATATAGATACAATCGTGGGTAAGTCGATTTCGGTGGCGTTACGAATAATCATAGGAAATGAAGGAAGAAGTAAGAAGGTCTTGCTTTTGAAATAGGTCAAGCTCTCGAATAGTATGGCTTTTGACCTATTTTTATTGAAAAGTACTATTATGTAGCAGAAATTACCACATTTTTTGTAATAATTCTTATAATTTATATATCGACAGTAGAATCATTATGTGCATAGCAGTTCTGCAAGGGATAACTGATGGTAAAACCGGAAACCCCTGTGAAGGATAAACATGTTTATTTTTTAAATAATTTATGTTCTCCCATAAAGGAGAAATACTAGTAGTAATTAAACATAGAGATAGACCATAATTTCATTCTTTTGGCAGAGCGTTATCGTTAACATAACTTATAGATTGTAAGAATATAAAATCCCCCGGAATTAACTTATTATGTTAAATATTATTCCTCAAGAAAAAGAGGACAAAAATCCTACTTTAAGTAGAGCGTCAGAAATATCTTTTTTTATAAGTCAGCTAAAAAACGGAGTCTGGTTATTTGGTATTCCGTCCTGGGTATTTGGAATTAGCGACAGAACTTTTGCAGCCTTAACTGATGGTTCAGTATCAGGTGGAGAAGTGATTCAACTTTTCACAGCCTCGTTATTTTTCTTAAGTTGGGTATGTCTAAAACCTCAAGGAAGTTATAGCGAAGAAACTATATTAACGACTGAAGAAGAGGAATTGTTATCAGATTCAACTTATGGAGATTATGAGTTGAAACGACGGCACATGATAAGCCAGGAATATACTTTACCTTTTCCTTATATTTGTCAAATTTATCATTTATTGAATTTAAAGCATTTAGAATCAGTTCACAATTTTAGTTTAAATAATCTAAAAGTTCTTGGTATTCAACAAGTCGAAGCAACATCAATAGGAGGTAAAATAACATTTGAGACAATGTTAGATTCTCCTATTAATCCTTTAAGAATCTGGAGAGACCCAGTTGTAGAAGTGGATTTAATATTACATAATCCCTATACAGTAGAACTTAGTATTCCCGTTTACAACGGAAAAAGAATTACAGTAATATTTATTGCTTTACCTTTAAAAGATAATGAGCATAAGTTTTTTATAGATATTTACAGTGATTTAGGCTGGCCTAAACCAATATTACAAGTAATTTTACACTTTGCTGCCTGTCTAACATTATTTGAAGATTTATCTTATTACCGTGCATTAGCATCAAAAAGTGCAGAGCGTTTACTCCACATCAATCCAACAACTAATAATCAAAGTATGTGGCTTTATAAAAGATTTGTTGAGTTATATGGTTCCACAGTAGAAACCCCAAAATTAACCCCAGGAGAATAATAAATGTAAAAACCGTAAATTTACGGTTTCTACGCTAATTTCCCCCTTCCCTCGTAGGGAAGGGGGGTAGGGGGGTTAGGTCTCTTATTCAGGCTCTGGCTAAAAGGGGAGCAGCAGCCAACAAAGTTTTGGTATATGGATGTTGTGGGTTATTGAAAACCTCTAGAGTCGGACGAAGTTCAACGATTTTACCACCATGCATAACGGCAATTCTATCGCACAAAAATCTGGCTAACCACAAATCGTGGGTGATGAATAAATAAGTTAAATCGAATTCGTCTTTTAACTCTAACATCAAATCTAAAACTTGCGACTGCACGCTAGCATCAAGCATACTCACTGGTTCGTCACAAATTACCAGTTTAGGCCGAGTAATAAAAGCCCTTGCTATCGCAACTCGCTGTTGTTGTCCTCCAGATAATTCAGAAGGGTAGCGTTCATAATAAGTAGATGATGGTTTTAACCCAACCTTATCCAACATCCAAAGCACCTCTTCCTTGGCTTTGGCTACATCAACTAAATTATGAATCAACAAAGCATCAGCTATATTTTGTCCTACCGTCATAGCAGGATTAAGACAAGCATTGGGGTCTTGAAATACCATTTGCATTTGTCGTCTTTTTTGACGTATTTCTTCTCGTGACAAAGTGGTTAAGTCTTGTCCTAAAAATTCAACTTTACCACCACTAGGACGGATAAGTTGCAAAATTGTCCGTGAAAGCGTACTCTTACCGCAACCTGACTCCCCTACGAGTCCGAGAATTTCCCCTGGATATAATTCTAAATTAATACCGTCTACCGCTTTAATTGTTTGGCTTTCCTTTTTAAAGAGCCTTTCAATAATACTAGGCTCTATTGAATAGTGCTGTTTTAAATCTGTAATCCGCAAAATAGGAGAATTCGTTGGAGATGAAGAGTCTGTTGCATTTTCCAGAGCTTCTTTTTCTTCCACCGCTTGAATATGTAAAGCTGCTTCTAATAATGAACGTGTATACTCATGCTGCGGTTCTTTAAATACACTTTCTGTAGCACCCATTTCCACCATTTTGCCGTAATACATGACACCAATACGCTGGGTATATTCTGCCACCATTGCCAAATCGTGAGAAATTAGCAGCAATGCCATATTTTCTTCCGCACACAAGCGAGTTAATTCCTGTAAAATTTGGGCGGATACAGTAACATCTAAGCTCGTTGTCGGTTCGTCAGCAACAATTAATTTGGGTTTTAATAACAAAGCCAAAGCCATTGCGACTCTTTGACGCATCCCTCCACTAAATTCATGAGGATATTGACTCCAACGGTTAGCGGGAATTTTCACCTTTTCGAGAGTAGCAATCGCGAAATCTTTTGCTTCCCGTTTCGACAAACCAGAAGAATGAGCTAAAAGCGTTTCCATACAGTGGTCACCAATAGTCATCAACGGGTCTAACCTTGTCATTGGGTCTTGAAAAACTAAAGCAACAGCTTCACCCCTAAATTGTCGCAACTGATTTGGTGTTAAATCCAATACAGAACGGTCTTCAAACATCACCCGTCCCTCAGTTTTGGAACCAGATGGTAGTAACCGCATAACAGCACGTCCTAAAGTAGACTTACCGCAACCCGATTCCCCTACAAGTCCCATTCTTTCACCCTGACCTAAAGTCAAAGAAACTCCATCAATAGCATACTTTGCTTCTTCACCACCACGTTGTGGATAAGCCACCCGCAGATTTTCAATTCTCAATAATGGTTTTGTCATAATTTATGATTTTTAGCTTCAGCCAAAGGGCGTAGCTTTATTTAATGTAAATGTTCAAATACTCTATCAAATTCACACAAGAAACCCCACCCCCAACGGTGACTCCCCGCTACCGCGTACACATAAGTCTCAAAATAGTCTTAAAGTTCCACGAAATATCCCTTCACGCTTCATGAAGGGGTTTATTTGACTTGTGTGTACACTGTAGCCCTTGGGGGGAGGGTTTAGGGGTAGGGTTTCAGCTACAAAACTGCCTCACAATACCGAATTAAAGTAGTGAGGCGTTCTTTAATAGTATTTACCCTAGTTTGAGCAGTAGAAACCTGTCGTGCTCCCTGTAAAAACATGACATCAATTTCCAACAGCCGTAACTGCTTGCTCATCTCCGTTCGATAAGACTGTTCTCGACTATCTGACTGAGTACTGATGTCATTTTCTGCATCTGGTACTATTTGCTGCCCAAAAAATTGCTGTAACTCCACTATTCTCCCCCGCAGGGTAATGGCGTCCAGCTTTTCCTCTGTTACATCCGAGTGTAACCCCTGTAATAGGGAGGCAAATTTTTGATACTTCTCACGGTCTAGAGACATCCGATGTTTATTGAGATATTATATAATGTCAAGAATTCTTTTAATTTAATAGATTTTCTTAATCTTCCTTTAACCTCTTTGACTTGCCTCAAATATTATTTGAGGTTTTCTTTGCTATTGATGGATTTTTAGCCTTATGATTCTTGACACTACTAATGAATCACTTTTAGCTAATACTCTGACAAATTCTGGTAACACTATCTGGTGACAACCATCTGATAGTACCCATTTGGTAATACCCATCTGGTAATAACCCAGAATTTACAGTGTACTCACGCTCCTGATGGCAACAACTAAATTTTTTCTCTGCTCGGCTGGTTGTCCTTAGAGAGTCAGTTATTGTTCTCTTAGACGCAAAGGCGTCAAGTGTTCCATTTTTACCCTTGTTACTTTAGCACCTGAGAGCGCTTAATGTATGACTAGCATCGTAATTAATTCTTCAGAATTTGATATCTCTCTTCCGGAATGGCTACAAAAATGCTTATATAACCCATCTGCTGATTCTACAGTGGAAGAGCGTAGAAATGCTGATGCTGCTTTGATTTGCAAGGCATTTGAATTTGCTTACCAGTTACATGAGGGGCAATTCCGCAAATCTGGAGAAGCATATATTTGTCATCCTGTTGCTGTCGCCGGCATACTGAGGGATTTAGGTGGCAGTCCTGCTATGATAGCAGCTGGGTTTTTGCATGATGTAGTAGAAGATACAGATGTAACGATTGAAGAAATAGAACAGCACTTTGGTCAGGAAGTAAGGTGTTTAGTAGAAGGTGTCACCAAGCTGTCTAAGCTTAACTTCCAAAGCAAAACTGAAAGCCAAGCAGAAAACTTTCGCCGAATGTTTTTAGCAATGGCGCAAGATATTAGGGTCATTGTGGTTAAATTGGCGGACAGACTGCATAATATGCGAACTCTCCAATTCATGTCCGAAACTAGCCGTCGTCGCAGTGCCTTAGAAACACGAGATATCTTTGCTCCTCTAGCCAACAGGTTAGGGATTTGGCGTATTAAATGGGAGTTGGAAGATTTAGCGTTTAAGTATCTAGAACCAGAGGCTTTTCGGCAAATCCAAAATTACGTAGCTGAAAAACGAGACGCACGGGTAGAAAGGCTAAAAGAATTTGCTGACACTTTACGAGCGCGTTTAGCAGAGGCTGGAATAAATGTACTGGACGTTAATGGACGACCAAAACACCTTTACAGTATTTACCAGAAAATGGAGCGACAGCACAAGGAGTTTCACGAGATTTATGACTTAGCTGCGCTACGAGTTATAGTTCAGACTAATGAGGAATGTTACCGAGCATTAGCAGTTATTCATGATGCTTTTCGTCCCATCCCCGGAAGATTTAAGGATTATATCGGACTACCAAAGCCCAATCGCTACCAGTCTTTGCATACCGGAGTAATTAGTTCTTGGGGTCGTCCTTTAGAAGTACAAATCCGTACTAAAGAAATGCACCAAGTCGCCGAATACGGAATTGCAGCCCATTGGAAATACAAAGAGACTGGCGGTTCCACTTCCACTAATAATTCTAGCCAATCCAACCAATGGACTCCTGGAGAGGAAAAATTCACCTGGCTACGTCAGTTATTAGAATGGCAGCACGACCTGAACGATGCTCAAGAATATTTAGAGAATATAAAAGATAACTTATTTGAAGATGATATTTACGTTTTTACCCCTAAAGGGGATTTAATCGCTTTAAGTCCTGGTTCAACAACCGTAGATTTTGCTTACCGCATCCACACTGAAGTTGGTAATCACTGTGCGGGAGCACGTGTAAATGGTCGGATGGTATCTTTGTCAACACCCCTCAACAATGGTGATATTGTCGATATCATGACCACTAAAAATAGCCATCCCAGTTTGGACTGGCTGAACTTTGTCAGAAGCAGCGCAGCTAAAAACCGGATTAAGCAATGGTACAAACGTTCACGTAGAGAAGAAAATGTGGCTCGTGGTCGGGAATTACTAGAAAAAGAATTAGGTAAAACGGGTTTCGATAATTTACTGAAATCAGCAGCTATGCATACAGTAGCAGAACGATGTAATTATCATTCAGTAGACGATTTACTTGCAGGTTTGGGCTATGGTGAACTGACATTGAACTTGGTACTAAATCGTTTACGGGAAGTAGTGAAAGCGCAACAACCAGTTAGCTCTGCTTCCGAAATAACCACAAATGTACCCACCTCTTCACCTAAAACAATGCGGGATGGAGTGATAACTCATAGCAGAAGCAACTCTCCTATTCTAGGAGTTGAAGGCTTAGTTTATCACTTGGGTGGGTGTTGTACCCCTATTCCTGGAGAGCCTATTATTGGTGCTGTCACAAGGGGTAAAGGAATTACAATTCATCGTCAAGGCTGTCACAACCTCGAAAAAGTCGAAGGTGACCGTCTAGTACCGGTAAGTTGGAACACAGCGACAGAAACAACCAATCGTGCTTACGCTTACCCAGTAAACGTACAAATAGAAGCCCTTGACCGGGTGGGTGTATTTAAAGATATTTTGTCCAGATTAAGCGACCAATGTATTAACGTACGCCACGCGAACGTAAAAACAAGTCCCGGTCAACCAGCACTGATTGATTTAGGAATAGAAGTACGAGACTTAATGCAAATAGAACAAGTTTTCTGTCAAATTAGAAAAATGAGTGACATTCTGAATATCCGACGTATTGGTCAGATTGACGGATGAGCGTTGACGGGTGACTGTTGACTGATGACTGATGACTGTTGACTGTTGACGGTTGATTGATGTTGGTTGTAAAGTGCAAGCAAATTGGTCATGATACATAATATTAAGAGATAAATTCAGCATCAAAGCGAACTCACAAGACGTTTTTATTGCGACAGTTAGCCGTCAACAGTCAACCGTCAACAGTCAACCGTCAACAGTCAACAGTCAACCGTCAACCGTCAACCGTTAGCATATGGAAATTTTTGAACTAAAACGCGAAATTGAAACGCTGTCGTCTCGCCTGGGCAAAACCCAGGACTATCTTTGACCTTCCCGCACTGACAGCGAAAATCCAAGACCTAGAAAAAATAGCAGCGCAACCGGAATTTTGGGATGACCAAACGTCGGCGCAACAAACACTGCAAGAATTAAATGACCTCAAAGCACACCTAGACCAATATAAAGGGTGGAGAACGAACCTAGAAGATACAAAAGCTGTATTAGAGCTTTTGGAGTTAGAATTTGATGAGGGATTAATTCAAGAAGCTGAAACAACCATTAAAAAGTTAAACCGTGAACTTGAACAATGGGAATTACTTCAGCTGCTTTCAGGTCCATACGATGAAAAAGGCGCTGTGTTAATGATTAACGCTGGCGCTGGTGGTACAGATGCTCAAGACTGGGCAGAAATGCTATTGAGGATGTATACCCGTTGGGCAGAAGACCACAGCTATAAAGTACATTTAACCGAAATTTCAGAGGGAGACGAAGCAGGAATAAAATCCGCCACCTTAGAAATAACAGGTCGTTACGCCTACGGTTATTTACGAGCAGAAACAGGCGCTCATCGTTTGGTAAGAATTTCGCCATTTAACGCCAACGGGAAACGGCAAACTAGCTTTGCTGGAGTGGAAGTAATGCCACAAATAGATAGTTCAGTTCAGTTGGAAATACCAGAAAAGGATTTAGAAATCACTACATCCCGTTCTGGTGGGAAAGGTGGACAAAACGTAAATAAAGTCGAAACAGCAGTGCGCGTAGTTCACCTCCCAACAGGTATCGCAGTCAGGTGTACCGAAGAACGTAGCCAGTTGCAAAACAAAGAAAAAGCTCTTGCTCGGTTGAAAGCGAAATTACTAGTCGTCGCTCAAGACCAAAAAGCAAAAGAAATTGCCGAAATTAGAGGTGATATAGCCGAAGCCTCTTGGGGTAATCAAATACGGAACTATGTGTTTCATCCTTACCAAATGGTCAAGGACTTGCGTACCAATGTAGAGACCACAGGAATTACCGACGTGATGAACGGTGAATTGGATACATTTATCCAAAGCTATCTTAGACAACAAAATCAATTAGTGGGGAGTGGGGAGTAGGGAGTAGGGAGTGGGGAGTGCCAAAATGGCACTTATTATCAAAGTAAATTGTTTACATTTGTAAAGGTTATATTAGTTATGAGTGATTCAGTTAACGATTCTAAAAAAGATAGCTACGTCAAACTAGCGATGCGAAACATGGTGCGAAAGGGTGGTACTTCATTGAAACATTTTGGGTTGACCATCGTCGGGCTATTAGCTGCATTGGTAGGTCTTGCCTATTTAACTCGTTAGCCATTGTTTAATTTTCAATAGGAGATTTTTGTGGGTGCAAGCATTTATCTATGTTGAGGATTCTCGAACTGAATCTTCCCTAATTTCAACCCAGGGTACTGGGACTGCTGAGATTAGAATAGACGAAGAAACTTGGGAAAAATGGTTTAATCATTGGTTGGAAATCTTACAACCAAACCTAGAAAGTGCGTCAAGTTGCGAAATCGGTTTACGTTTTACTGACGATGCTCAAATTCAGGAACTAAACGCACAGTATCGCAAGCAAAATAAACCGACGGATGTTTTAAGCTTTGCCGCATTAGAGGTCGATTTTCCTAACCGGGCAGAAATGCAAATCGAAATGCCTTTGTATCTGGGTGATATTGTTATTTCCACAGATACAGCATATCGTCAAGCTCAGGAACAGCAGCATAGTTTACAGACTGAACTATCTTGGTTGGCAGCTCATGGACTACTACATCTTTTGGGTTGGGACCATCCGGATAAGGAGTCTGAACTCAGAATGTTAAAACAACAAGTGTTATTACTGAGGTCAATTGGTATTACTATTGACTTAGAATACTTTTAAGTGTAGTGTCAACAAGTGTAAATGCTTTTTGCTATGTATAATGCTATCACTGCAATTATTCCGTACTGCTGAGGGTAATAATATTTTTTGTGGTTAAAATTTTATAGTCTTTGATTGCACTAAATTTACCATTGTACCTTTATGCCTATGTCCCAACAAATTTCTCCACCACCAACCCCCGATAGTTTTGAAAAGCTTGTGAGCAAAGAAAGACAATTTTCTTGGAAGGTAGCTTCTAATTTATTTGTCAGTTTCAAATATGCCTGGGCTGGAATTAGTTATGCATTTAGAACCCAACGTAATTTTCGCATCCACGCAGTTGTAGGCACTTTCGCGATTAGCCTCAGTATTTTTTTACAGTTGTCGTCAGTGGAGTTAGCTGTAATAGCTGTGACTTGTGGCTTGGTAATGGCTTTGGAATTACTCAATACAGCAATTGAGTCATTAGTAGACTTAACAGTCAAGCAAACCTACCACGAACTAGCGAAAATCGCTAAAGATTGTGCAGCAGGTGCGGTTTTAATTTCTTCCATTGTGGCAGTAATGGTAGCTACAGCACTGTTACTTCCCCCCTTGTTTAAGTTGGCTCTTTCGTTGATTTAGTGGAATAGTGCGAACAAGTAAAAGGCAATTAAGGTAAAAATTTTTTGGCTATCGCTGTCAATTTTTAATCTTACTTAAAATTATTAATAGTTTTGATGCTGAAGGTTAAGCGTCAAAAGCTTTTTAGTTAAAAAAATTTGCATTTCAGTTCGTGCTGACTACCAAAATATAAGCATTTATTATTCCTAATAATAATGTAGAGACGTTACATGTAACGTCTCTACATCTATATACCCATATGTCTATACATTACTATGTTTATAGAGGTTACATGTAACGTCTCTACATCTATATACCCATATGTCTATATATTGCTATATTCATAAACGTCATATGTAACGTCTATACATCTATATATCCATATATCTACACATTACTATGTTTATAGAGGTTACATGTAACGTCTCTACATCTATATATCCATATATCTATACATTATTACATTCTTACGGTTCTTGTGGGGACGAACTATTGGTTTATGGTTTAATTAGCAGAAAATAAATATTAAAACTTGGAGTTTAATCGCTTTGATTATAGTAATCGACAACTACGACAGTTTTACTTATAACTTAGTACAGTACTTGGGGGAACTAGCAGCGGATTTTCCAGTAGCGGCAGAGATTCAAGTTTTTCGGAACGACAAAATAACAGTAGAACAAATTCGCACGCTCAAACCCGATTTAGTAGTAATTTCTCCAGGACCAGGACGTCCAGAAGATGCAGGAATTTCCTTAAAATTAATTGAAGAATTAGGACCAACTTTACCAATTTTGGGCGTATGTTTGGGACATCAGAGCATTGGACAAGTATTTGGTGGTAGAATCGTCTCCGCCCCAGAGTTAATGCATGGTAAAACTTCCGAAGTGTCGCACGCAGGGGTGGGTGTTTTCAATGGTTTAGAAAATCCCATGACAGCAACCCGGTATCACAGTTTAGTGATTGACCGGGGAACTTGCCCAGATGTGCTGGAAATTACCGCTTGGGTAGAAGATGGCACAATTATGGGCGTACGACACCGGAACTATCCACACATCGAGGGCGTCCAGTTTCACCCAGAGAGTGTCCTGACGAATTCAGGTAAGCAGTTACTGCGTAACTTTCTGGAAAAAATACCAGGTGAGCGAGTGAGATTTTAATGAAACGACGACAATTGATGGGCTACCTAGGAGCTGGTTTGGGAACTGCCTTATTTACTACCTTAAGCGCGGAAAACCAAGTTTCAGCCCAAGCTAGCGGTTCATTATCTGTTCAGTGGTTGGGTCATACTTGCTTTCTGTTTACTAGTGGCGGTGTCCGCATTCTAGTAAACCCTTTTCGGACTGTTGGTTGCACTGCAAAGTATCGCCCACCAAGAGTAGCAGCAGATTTAGTCATGATAAGCAGTCAACTGCTTGATGAAGGTGCGGTAGAAGGACTTCCTGGAAATCCTCGCTTAATGTTTGAGGCTGGGGTTTACAAGTCTAACGGTATACAATTTGAAGGTATTGCAATTGCCAAAGACCGTGAAGGTGGTAGGCGATTTGGTACTAATGTTGCTTGGAAATGGCGACAAGCAGGGGTGAATATCTTGCATTTGGGCGGTGTTGCAGCACCTATCTCTATCGAACAAAAAATCCTCATGGGACGTCCAGATGTGGCGTTTGTCCCCGTGGGTGGAGGTCCAAAAGCCTATAACCCCCAAGAGGCAAGTGAGGCAATTAAAGCGTTAAATCCGAAAATAGTAATTCCCACACATTACCGAACCCAAGCAGCTGATTCAGCCTGTGATATAAGTCCTCTAGATGATTTTTTACAAGCTATGCAGGGGGCAAATGTAAAGAAAAGTAATAGTGACACTATTACGATTAACGCTCGCAGTTTATCAGACACGAGTGTAATTCAGGTTCTGAGTTATAGATTTTAGGGCTGAAGTCCAACTAAAAACAGGGTGTTACCCCTAACTACGAACCAACTGATAAAAGTTGGTGTTGTGGGCTACTAGCTTAAGTGCAGAAATAGGTAATATAAGAATTAAGAATTATTTTGGCATTTGATTCGCATGGGGAAATCTTCTGGCTTGTCTGACAGAATTGCTTTTGATAAAAGTGTTAATATCAGCACAAATTCAATAGTTGGCTCTAATTCTAGCCTTCGGATTTCTTCATCCGACTCAAATGTTTTCCATATTAATAACTACTTACCAAATAGTAGTAGTTCTTCTGCTATCGAGAATGCAAATCCAGAAAAAAGTTTATCTTTAAGTAGCGTTAATTATAATTTTTATCAAGAGCCGAATATACCACATAGTAACCTGGAAACTGCTGTCGATTGGGGAAATGTAAGTGATAGGACGGTAAGTATTTCCGATACTATTGGCTTCAACGGAAACTCATTAGACTTTTTTCGTTTTAGTGTAAACAATCGCAGCAATATCAACTTATTATTAAACGGCTTTAGTACCGACGTTGATTTTGATATTTTAGATAATGATGGAAAATTTATCGCTCGCTCTACTCCTAGTATTACATCATCAGAATCAATTATTAGAATATTAGAAGCAGGCAATTATTATATCAAAGTTTATCCTCAACTACCTGCCACTAGCACGAATTATAATTTTACTCTCACAGGGATAAATATATCAAGCATAGTTCGTCCTGGAAGTAAAAATGTTAATATTTGGCGTTACAACAAAGATGGTAGAACAGCTTCACCAGGTGGTACATACGAAGGAATTGAATCGAATCGAGAAACAGTAGTTGTTATTCACGGTTGGAATAATAACGATGAAACACCTAGTATTTACAACTTAGCAAAAAAAGCGAGTGAAGAAGGAATTCAAGTTTTAGCGTTAGATTGGGGAAGTATATCGTCAGCTAATTTAGATTGGGGAGTAGTTCCATTTAAAACAGCACAATGGATTGCACCAGTAGCTCGTTGGACAAAAGACCGTTTATCAAAATTAGGAATTAATCCTGAAAATCTGAGTTTTATTGGACATAGCTTAGGAGGTTATGTAAGTTCAGAAACAGCATACTTATTTAATCGGGTAAAAAGAATAGTTGCCTTAGACCCAGCATATCCAGCAAATAATTATGACACAGATATTGATACACCAGGAACTCAACATCCTCACAATTTTCGCGATGTATCTCTCAAGTCATTAGCGTTTGTTGTTAAAGATGGAATTAACGGTTTAGCAGGAGATAATAACAGAGCTTCTAGCGCTGATAATTCTTTCGTAATAGACTTTAATCGTAATCAAAAGAATTTTTTAAATCCAGTAGAAGCTCATGGTGGAGTAGCAGAAATTTTTACAGATGCTCTTTCTAGAGGATTTATGAATTTAACAAATTTAAATTTACCCAATCATGAAAAAAATTGGTATGACTATAACGGTGATAAAGATAATTTTTTCGATAGAAAACTTAACTTAGGACAGTATGAAGGAGTGATTTATGCTAGCTGGGTTGGTGAATCTGGAAGTGGGAAAAGCAATTGGCGTATATCTGGGTTAAAACAAGTAGTTGACCCATCAGGAAAAGAGGAAGTGATTTGGAATTAGTTGACTGTTGACTGTTGACTGCTGACTGAAGAATTTACATTATAGCTTTATTAAGTTTTATGATATTGGGTGAATATATACAACCAACCGTCAACCGTGAACAGTCAACCGTCAACAGTCAACAGTCAACCGTCAACCGTCAACAGTCAACCGTCAACCATTAACTGGGTCAGCTTTATTGGGGATTTTTTACTGTCCGGGATGGTAGTAGGTCCAGTTATCGCTCCATTCCTGGCTGCTTCTGGGTTACCATTATTGCCCATTATTGCTGATATTATTTATTTTATGGGTCACCATGTGTGCCCGCAGCCCAATATGGGGTTAGAATTAGCACCTCCATTTATTATGGCTGTCTGTATGCGCTGTTATGGGACAGTGACGGGTTTGTTTATTACTCGTCTATTATACGCACTCACTAATGGTAAGGGTTTTTACTGGCTAGCACAGTATGGTTTAAGTGGTGCAACTTTTGCAGGAGTATTAATGATGGCTTATCCGCTTGAGTTATCAGCACAGATTTTTGGCTTATGGAATTTTAATAATTACTTAGTTACACCCTTTGGGCTAATAACAGGTTTGGCTTGGGGATTATTTACCATGCCTATTTTACATGCTAAAGACCACAGTGATTTGTAATTATTAACTAGTAATTAAACTATTAAACCCACGGAGGTGGGTTTTCCGAGTCGTTGCCGCGATTTCTAATCGCCAAGCGTAATAATCACCTTACGTAATAATCACCTGGTGTAATATATAACTATTAAACAAATAGTCACAATCCTCCTTTCAAATCTGAAGATAGTTCGATATATTTCTTCGGTGGTAACCAAGGATTTTCGTAAAGATTCATCTTCTGTTTAACAATTAAATAAAAAAATGGCACTGCATCAAGCAAATATCTTTTCCAAAGTCGCTGAGGTTCAGATGACATTCGATAAAACCACTCTAAACCGACTTCGCTCATCCACTTTGGCGCACGCTTGACATCTCCGGCTTCAAATTTTATAGTTGCCCCAATAGCCAAAAATATTTTAACGTGCTTCAATTGTTTGCGATATTTTGCAATCCACATTTCTTGCTTTGGCGCTCCTACACCAATTGCTAAAACAGTTGCGTTAGAAGCATTAATTGTTCTCACAATTTGTAGACATTCTTCTTCATTTTTCTCAAATCCAAAAGAAGGTGAGTGAGTAGCAACAATTATATTACGACCAACTTTGGAGTTGATAATTTGTTGTGCTTGTTGCGCTACTTGCTCTTCATCTCCTAATAAAAATATTTTGATATTCTCGTCATTTTGGTAATAAGTATAAAATGCCGGGAATAAATCAGAGCCAGAAATTTTCTCCTGTATGGGTGTACCTAAAAACTTAGATACATATATCAAAATCTTACTGTCGCATACCCTGTAATCTGCCTCTTGATAGACGCGATAAAATTCCAGATTCTTCTGCAATTTCATTAAGTGGTCTACATTCGGCGTGAACACAACACCACCTGTACGCAGTTTTTCTAATAACTCCAACATCGTGATGTTATCAATGTCCACATTAAGTAGATTTACCTGTATCATGACGGTTCTCTAAAGTACCCTTTATATACTTGGTATGTGTTTTTAAATATCTAGTTAATTTGAAAACTAGATAAGGGACATACCAAAAATGATTACAGCGAACACTTTAAGGTTGTGAATGCTATTAACAACCCTTAAAGTTAAATTCAACCATTATTTGTACTCGTTTATATTTATCCACACTGAAATTATCTTAATATAATTAAGACGCAAAAAAACAAACAGTGGATTTACGGAATTATTTATCAATATAATTTTACCTTTCAGTACTATCAATGATAAATTTTATAATAAAATGTCAAAGTTTTACAAAAAAATTGTGAAATATTCATAGTATATATATTCTTCATAAAATAAAAAGCATTAAATAAAAATGAGTATTAATGTCAAAAATATGCCTTGAATTAGAAAACCGTTTTACATTTTAAGAAAAAAAAGCACAACGTGGAGACCTTACATGTAAGGTCTCCACATCATTTACTAGTGCTTATTGATAACTAAGGAAACAGGAATTCCCAATCAGTATCTTGCTCGCGGGTAATAAAAATATCTTCTTTCTTTTCAGCCCCTTCCCTTGCCCAGATAGCATTTTGTCCATTCCCGTAGTTGCGCCACAGGATATCTTTGTAACCATCTCCGTCGAAGTCAGCTATACCTTGCATACGCCAGTTTAAGTCTACCACTGTAGCAATAAAGATTCCTCCTTCATTTTTAATTTGAGTGCGTTCCATCAACCAGATAGCATTTTCACCATTACCATAGTTACGCCAGAGTATGTCCATTTTGCCATCTCTGTCAAAGTCTGTGATTCCCTGAATTTCCCATCTGGTATCTGTTACGGGGGTAATAAAAATTCCCCCACCACTTTTAATTGTGGTTCCATTCATTAACCAAATAGCATTTTCACCACTGGCATAATTACGCCAGAGTATATCTGTTTTCCTATCTCCATCAAAGTCAGCGACACCTTGCATTTGCCAATTGGTGTCTGATACTAAGGTAATAAAAACTCCCCCACCATTTTTAAGTGCTGTTCCATCCATCAACCAGATAGCATTTTCACCAGTTTTGTAATTGCGCCAGAGGATATCCATTTTGCGGTCGTTGTCAAAATCAGCCAGACCCTGAATTTTCCAATCAGCATCCGGTACTGCTGTGATAGTGATTGAGTTGTCTTGGCTATTACCTTTCATTAACCAGATAACATTTTCACCCGTTTTGTAATTACGCCAGAGAAAATCTAGTTTGCCATCACCATTAAAATCAGCAGTACCTTCAATTTTCCAGGCATTATCTTGAGATGTAGGAAGAGAAAGAGACTGTTGTTGAGGAACATTGTTCTTATCCACCTGCCAAATTTTATTTTCTCCTGTACGTTTGTTACGCATCAGAATGTCAGGGGTATTATCGCCATTAAAATCCGTGTCTCCCATAATGGGGCTGACATAAATGGGGAGAGTATCTACATCGCTCTTTTCCCCACCAAGACCAGTATTTCCGTTGTCATAAGTAGAAATTTGGATACTGGCATCTCCGATATACTGAGCGGTGGGATTAAAGCTCATGCCGTTTAGAGCAGCATTAACATCAGCTAGACTACCAGTAATAATTACGCTTCCAGTATTATTACCTAAGACATTTAATCCAGTAGTATTTTCACTAAGAGAAACAGTACCATTAGTCGCTATTAGATTGACAAACATCCTACCAGGTTGAGCATCCGCATCCGTAATAGAGATAGCATTACCCTTATCAGTAGAAAAGACGAGCGAATTATTTTTTTCAGTAATCAGATTACCTGGTAGTTGATTTTCAGGAGCATCATTTTCCGACATGATGCGAATACTAAGACTGTCTCTATCAACTTCTCGGTTTGTCTCTTCTGTAGCTCCTAAAACATTCGTAACCATCTCTAGATTCGCAGTGCCAAAAAAGTTGCGATTCGGGGTAAACTGCAAGCCATCCAAAGCTGCGTTGATATTAGTAATGCTACTAATCATAGTGAGACTACTAGTACCATTACCAACAAAAGCAACACCATCTCTATTTTTTAAAGAAAGAACACCATTAGTGGCATTCAAATTTACCTGTAATCGATTCCTTGGGTCTACATTGCTGACAGCAAGTGAATTATTATTGCTACGGGAGAAAGTTATAGCTTGGTCTTCATTGGTAATAAGACCGTCAATAGAAAAATTCAGAGACCATCCACCAGCGATAGCACCAGAATCATTAGGTTCGGTATCAACAACATACAAATTCCAAGTACCACTGGGGTCAATACCATTGAAAACTGATAGATTTGTTTTGTAAGAGGAAGACGCAGTGAGTTGAGGTGCTGGGTTGGGGAAAAGATTAATATCATTTTGGGTAATGTAATTGGTAGGCTTATAAGCTCCAGTAACAACACCTGTTCGCGGAACAAAATCCGTTGCAGCATCAGAAAAAGTTAGCGTTTGATTTTTAACACGAACCTGTTTACCTTCACCCACATCGGACATTAGCACTACTCCCTGTCCATTAGGAGCAACCAAGAGTACGTTTACGTCTTCAAAGTACTCATGACTAAAATTATTCAGTGTTACCGAAATATCCTTAATAGCACCACTCACCTTAGCAACATTGATAGGTGAACCGTAAGGTGTGACAAGATTAGAATTAGTGTTTCCAATCTGAATTTTTGTCTGATTCGCGAGGGAAAAATTGGTAGACAAAACGTTTACCGAAGCGTTGCTTGCAGAAGCACTGCTAACAAACAACTCGGGGCCCGTATTCATGGGGTTCAGAGCCAAAGAAGAAGCAGACAGAAAGTTATTGTTTGGTAGATTCAACTCTGATGTTAGATTACGTTCCACAGACTTATCCTCTAGTGTGCAAAGATTTTTTATTAACGCAATTTGATACAACGAGAACAATGTAATTCGGCAGTATTTATACGTAAAGAAGCATACTCTACGTGAATATCCTTAAGTGAAATTACAGGCGTCAAAGAATCTATTTACATAGATATAAAGCGGATTTTCCAGCTATCTTAGCAAATAATCTTACTTGTGTAAAAAACAACAGCTATATTTAATCTCCTGGTGTGTCAAAAATAACGTTTATTAGGTAACATACCTATTCTTCCCCAAAAATTTATAAAGATATCTATCGGATACCAACTTCATGAAAACTTAACAATTCAAATCTTGATTACGGGGAGTAGGGAGTGGGGAATTTTACTTCCTTATTTTCCTAATCTCCCCAATCCCTCTCATCTACCAACTCCCATTTCCCACTACCCCACTCCCCTCACCTCACTTCACACTCTCAAACCAAGCCGCAACGCCATCAGCTATAGTTTGGGCTAATCGACTTTGCTCTCCAGGGTTAATAATCCAGTTTAATTCCTGAGGATTACTCATAAAACCTAACTCAAGTAATACTGACGGTGCGATTGTAGGACGTGCTAAAGCTAGGTTTTTCCACTTCACGCCATTATCCGCCCTACTCAGTTGTTTAACTATATAATTGTTTAAATACTTAGCCAGTCCAGTAGACTGTGGATGATACCAGTAGGTAGCAATACCCTTGATAGAACCACCATCAACATTATCAGGTACGTGGTTGTAATGAATAGACAAAGCGAGTGTTGGCTCTAAACGATTAATTATTGCCATGCGCTCAGCCAAAGAAACATCAACATCGTCTTCTCTGGTAAAGTATACAGTTGCACCTCGTAATTCCAACTGCTGCCGCAATAACTGTGAAATAGTCAACGCTAATTCTTTTTCTTTATATCCATTTGGCGATATAGCCCCAGAGTCAAGACCCCCGTGTCCTGGGTCAATTACAATTGTCATTCCCGATAATGGCATTCCCATTCCCTGCACCGATTTAAGAAAACCTTCTTGTTGGGTAAAAGGGGACTGACGAAAAGACAAAATTAAATTATTATTTTCATATCTAAGGCTATAACCCCATTGTTGGCGATTTTTAAAGTTAAAGCCGTACCTCACCTGTCCCGGTGCAAATTGTTGCCAGCTCATCCGAGAAATTACGCGGTCATTTTCAGGGGGCTTCATTTCTTGACGAAGAGTGCTGTTATGTAAAGTTAAGCCAAACCAACCCTCTCCTTGCTGTATAGTTACGGGTACAGGAGCCTGTAAAGGAAAAACAACCTCAGTCTTTCCCGGTTTTTCACGAAAGAGAGTATCGCACACGAAAGAGCGTGGTATTACTGTCGTGCTTAAAACTTGTGCATCCTCTTTATTAATCCAAACACCGTAGTCCAAGCGCAACCAATCTTTTTTTGTTTCTGTAATAATAGCTCGCGTACCTTTTGGTAAAGGTGTTAGTCTGATAGACTCCTCACTAGGAGCATTACGGGTTGCTCCAGACTCAGAAATAACTTCAGCGACTTGAAATTTTTTTAGAGACTGAGGCTTTATATTTTTATTATCTTTTAACGCCAGCTGATTTGGGGTGACACAATCATCATGTATTTTACTAGTAGGTTGAAATTTGGAACGGTTTATCCAAAAAAAACCTGTGAGCAAACCAAAGGTCAAAAGTAAAAAAACAACTAATTGACGATGAAGCGCGAAATTCTCTTTAAACAAAAATTCCTTAAAGATATTTATTGATAGATGACGACGATTCATGGTCTAGTATTTTTAACCTTGATTATAAATGAAAGCATGTAGAGACGTGACATGCAAAATGTAGAGACGTTACATGTAACGTCTCTACAACCTAGCGTTGACTTTTAAACCATTCAACAATCCCATCAGCAAGCGCAACAGCTAATTTTTTCTGTTCTTGCGGATTTTCGACCCATTCAAATTCTTGTGGGTTGCTCATAAAACCGAGTTCCAACAACACAGACGGAGCACTTTCTGGACGTGTTAAAGCTAAATTATTCCAAAATACCCCATAAGTTGGTCGTCCTAACTTAGTAACTAGATAGTTATGCATAAATACAGCTAAACTATGAGCTTGGGAATGATACCAAAAAGTCCCAACACCCTGAGTTTTTTCAGGCTGACCATCATCGGGAAGAGAGTTGTAATGAACAGAAAGAGCTATAGTAGGTTCTTCCTTATCGATTATTTGTTGTCGTGCGGGCAAAGAAAGTTCACTATCATCTACCCTTGTCATTACCACCGTTGCTCCCCGTTTGATTAATTCCTCCCGCAAAAGTTTGGATACAGTTAAATTCACATCTTTTTCTAAATTGCCATTAGGACCAGGGGCACCCGATTCCTTACCTCCGTGGCCTGGGTCGAGTAAAATCTTTGTACCAGATAAAGGTTTTTGCTTACGAGCAGAGAGAACTGGTGGGTGGCGCAAAGTCAAAACAAGGCTAGTTCCCTCATATTTCAGCTTATATCCCCATTGTTGGTCTTTTTTAAGATTAAAAACATATTGCACCTGTCCAGGAGCCACCTGTTGCCAATCTAGACGTGAAATATAAGGATTATCATCCAAGCGGATAATATCAGTTTGGGCAGTAGTGTTATGAAGAGTGAGAGAAAAGGAATTAGTGCCCTGTTTTACAGTCACAGGAACTGGTATTTGTAGCGGAAAAACCATTTGGGTCGCATTGGTTAGTTTGCGATAACCAACACTGCGAATAATCGTGCGAGGTGGAATAGCGTTGAGTAAAAAGCGGGTTTCTTTCGCTTGAATCCAACCACCGTAGTCTAAACGCAACCAATCCCCCTCTCTTCCCGTAACTGTGGCTTGGGTTCCTTTGGGTAAAGGTGTTATCCTAGAATGGTCTGTCGAGGGGCCTGTACGAGCAACTCCAGAATCAGCCGTGACTTCGGCAACTTGTAAAGTATTTGGTGAGAGGATATTGATTTTTCCTGGAGCTTGTTGAGTTATTGTTTTTCCTCCAAGCGTAAGTTTAAATTCAGGTTTACCCAAGTCTATATCTTTGGTAATATCTGGTAGAATGGCACCGCTAATGATATTGTTGCCATACATTAGGGAACCCATCTGTCCAATCGTTGTACAACCGGAATATTTAGGAAAATTAGTCAGGGTAGGTTGATTTCGGCCTGTCAAAGCTCCTAAATTGCTAGGTAATTGTACTTGTTGCGGTTGGGGCAATAGATTCACAGTCGCTTGATTGCCCAGTTTGACAGATACGGTAGCACCAGGGGCAGCTATTGCGCTAAAACATATAAGTTCCCCTGGAAGTCGGGCAATGTCTACACTTGGGATTAAGGAATCTTTGCCGAAAGCTAATCCCTGGGGAGTTTCAGGTTGCGTCGAAACCCTTGTCACCTTGATTTGGATTTGTTGATTTTGGTATCGCAAAGTAAAAATGTTTTCACCCAATTGCAACGGGAAGCTCGGAGCAAAATGACCAGCTTTGCTACGGTTAATCGGCCTACCATTTATCAAAACCTGTCCAGATGGTGGTGCAGTGCCGATGAAGAATATTTTATCAGCAGATGTTTGGTGGTTTGTCTTGGGGTAAACCACAGTCAACGATTGTTCACTAGCAACAGCTTGTGAGGAGATGAATACAGAACCAAACAGCAATAAACCTAATAGTAGTTGTTTCACAACCAAACCACAGAAAATCCTAAGAAAAATGATTATCAGAAAAGAATGAAGCAAATGTTAGCAGCAAGCAAGAGAAAGTTAACAAAAATAATATGATTGATAACTCATTACTCCAAGAAGCTTGCTAATCATAAATTTCCATTCATATGGCACAATGGCGAGATGTATTTTTTAGAAGTTGATTGTAATCCAAAATAGTATGACTAAGTTTGTCTTTGTCACCGGCGGTGTAGTTTCTAGTATCGGCAAGGGTATTGTAGCAGCTAGCCTAGGTCGGTTGCTAAAATCGCGGAATTATTCGGTTTCGATAGTTAAACTCGACCCATATTTAAATGTTGACCCTGGAACAATGAGTCCGTTTCAACACGGGGAAGTATTTGTTACCGAAGACGGTGCAGAAACTGACTTAGATTTGGGGCACTACGAACGTTTTACCGATACATCGATGTCGCGTCTCAATAGCGTTACCACTGGTTTAATTTACCAAACCGTAATCAATAAAGAGCGCCGTGGCGACTATAACGGAGCTACTGTTCAGGTGATTCCCCACATCACTAATGAAATTAAAGACCGAATACTTCGAGTTGCTAGAGAAACAAAGCCAGATGTAGTAATTACCGAAATCGGCGGAACGGTAGGCGATATTGAATCCCTACCGTTTTTAGAAGCAATTAGACAATTTCGCAAAGATGTGGGACGGCAAAACGTAGTTTACATGCATGTCACCCTAGTACCGTGGATTGCTTCCGCAGGTGAGATGAAAACTAAACCAACCCAACATTCGGTTAAGGAACTGCGCTCGATAGGCATTCAACCAGATATTTTAGTCTGTCGCTCTGACCGTCCGTTACCAAATGGGTTACGACATAAATTATCAGAATTTTGCGATGTTCCCGTAGAGTGTGTAGTTAACTCCCAAGACGTTAGCAGCATTTATGAAGTACCGTTAATTTTAGAACGGGAAGGTCTGGCTGAGCAAACCCTAGACTTGCTCAACATGGAACAGCGTAAACCAGAGCTAAGCCAATGGCAAACTTTGGTAGACAGATTATATGTTCCCAGCCATCGCGTCGAAATTGCCATTGTTGGTAAATATGTCAGGTTAAGTGATGCGTATTTGTCGGTTGTAGAATCCTTACGTCACGCTTCTATCGCTACAGGTGGGGATTTGCGTTTACGTTGGATTAACTCCGAAGATTTGGAAGTTGATGACCCGCAAAATTATCTTGACGGAGTTGATGGTATTGTTGTACCAGGAGGATTTGGTTCCAGGGGGATAGATGGTAAAGTAATTGCGATTAGATATGCTCGCGAACGGCAAATTCCCTTCTTAGGTTTATGTTTGGGTATGCAATGCTCCGTAATCGAATGGGCAAGAAACTTTGCGGGATTACCTGACGCTCACAGCAGCGAGTTTAATAACGAAACCAAAAACCCAGTAATTCATCTTTTACCCGAGCAGCAAGACGTAGTTGATTTGGGCGGTACAATGCGCCTTGGTTTATATCCATGCCGTATTTTACCAAATACAATGGCGCACAAACTCTATCAAAGCGAAATGGTTTACGAACGTCATCGCCATAGATATGAATTTAACAACTTCTACCGCAATTTATTTCTAGACTCAGGTTACGTAATTAGTGGCACATCTCCTGACGGTCGTCTTGTGGAAATTGTGGAATTACCCAAGCACCCGTTCTTTGTAGCTTGTCAATTCCATCCGGAATTTCAATCGCGTCCTAGTACACCGCATCCTTTATTTAAAGGATTTATGGAAGCCGCGATAGCACGCAATAACCCCACTTCTAGCACACCATCTAGAGTAAAAGTCTCTTAGCAGAGTCCCCTATAAATGGGAGTTTGTAACATTTTTCCAGAGTATTTACGCAAAACGTTATCCGACTTGAAAGCTTATACTCTGGTAATAAGGCGATGTAATTAAAATTACCGTTGACACTAACGGGAGGTTGAAGAAATTTTGTGGCGTACTGGGTTAAAGTCCGTTACGAGAGGAAAGAATACGTAGTTAACTTTGAGCGCGTCAACGCTTTTTGTTACGAACCCAACGGTAGGGTAACATTTTGGTTACCAGATAGCGCCATACCTATTGTGGTTAACCCACAAAGTAACCTAGAAGATTATCACAAAATTTTGGATTATGTAGAACAAGCTACGGGTGTGCAACTTGAGAATACCTACTGGGTAAAAATATTGTACGAGAGAAATGAGTACGTCATCAACCTCACTTCCATTAGTTCCTTTTGTCAGGAACCAAACGGGAGAATAACATTTTGGTTACCAGATAGTAGCATACCTATTATTATCAACCCTCTCAGCAACCCAGACTCCTATGAAAAAGTTTTAAATTATATTCACAAAGCTACGGGATACGAATTGTAAATTGTTGACTGTTGACTGTTGACTGTTGACTGTTGACTGTTGAAAGTCAAAACTTTTGTAGAGCTAACTTTGCGGCACCTAACATTCCTGCTGTATTACCCAACTCTGCTTTTAATATTTGTAAACCATCACGGGATGTATCTAGAACTCGTTTTTCGATTTCCGCTTGACAAGTCGGTAAAAAGAATTCAAAGCTTGCACTAATACCACCACCGATAATTACAGCTTCTGGTGTTAATACGTAAATTAAACTAGTTAAACCTACTCCTAAATCCATACCATATTTTCGCCAAAATTTCAATGCTTCAGCATCACCTAAAGAAGCTAAAGTGCCTAATTCTGCGGGTTCTTTCCCGGTGCGACGACGAATAGCAATTACAGAAGTATATTGTTCCAAAGAACCTTGATTACCACTATTGCACATCGGGCCAGAAGGATTAAAACTAATTAATCCTAACTCCCCAGCTCCACCATAATGCCCGACAAAGAGTTTACCATTAAGAAAAACTGCTCCTCCGACACCAGTTCCCAACGTTAATAAAATAAAATTTTTAAAGCGTCGTCCAGCACCTAACCAAGCTTCACCTAAACCAGCACAATTAGCATCATTAGCGATTATCGTCGCTTTACCTGTTTTTGCTTCCAAATAATCTGAAACATGCACATTATGCCAACCTTGTAAATTAATTGCCTTTAGGGCTATACGTCCAGACGCATCCGCAGGGCCGGGAGTACCCAAACCGATAGCAACAGCTTTATTTTCGGGGTCAATTTTGGAAATTGCCAGCACAATAGTTTCTAATACAGCTTTAGGAGTTGCAGGTTGGGGAGTGTCCACAGTTAAGGAAGCAAGATTAGTACCATCTTCAGCAAATCTCCCCAGTTTGATTGCTGTTCCTCCCAAATCAATACCGATTACTTCTGGTGACACTGCTTTTAAGACCAAGAATATATATATTTACTTAATTAATGATTCTTTTTGAGAGTAAATTCTTCCCCAGAATCAGTTTGAGCTACAGTAATATAAGTGACAGAAGAAGAACCCATATGAGTTGCTGTACTTAACGATGTTACAGGAGCACCTCGCAGGATACCGGTAAGGGCAACGGAAAGCATAAAGCCACCAGCGGCAGCAGCAATTAACGTAATGTTATCTTTCACACTAAATCTCTCGGTAGTAAATTGGGAATTGGTAATGGGTAATGGGTAATGGGTAATGGGTAATGGGTAATGGGTAATGGGTGATTGAGGATTGGTTGTAGGGTTAGCTATTAGCCATTATCAATTACCAATTATCAATTACCAATTACCAATTACCAATTACCAATTACCAATTAACCATTACCTATTATCACGCCGGGAACGAGGATTGACAAATTCGTTTAATCCCTCTCCAAGTAGGGATAACCCCACCACCATTAAGGTCAGCGCTAATCCTGGGAAAAGTGTTGTCCACCAAATACCAGTAGGTAAGGCTTGCAATGCTTCTTTTAAGTCATACCCCCATTCCGGTGTTTCTTCCGGAAGTCCTAAACCCAAAAAGCCTAAACCCCCAAGCACTAATATCGCATCGGCAGCGTTTAGGGTAAAGAGTACTGGTACACTTTGAATCACGTTGAAAAATAAATACCGAGACATGATTTGCCAGGTATTCGCTCCCAAGGCTTGAGCGGCTTCTATATATACTTCGGTTTTTACGCTCACAGTCTGGTTACGAATTACACGAAAGTATTGGGGAATATAAGAAATACTAATAGCTAGTGCAGCGTTTAATATCCCACGTCCGACGATAAAGGCGAGGGTAACCGACAATAGTAAACCTGGTAAGGTATAAATACTATCCATTAAAAATAATAAAATCTTGTCTAGCCTACCTCCAAGGTAACCACTGACCATACCTAGGGGTACACCGATAAGCATACTTAGTGCAGTAGCTAATATCACAACTTGCAAGGCAGCCTGAGCACCAAATAATGCACGGGAAAATACATCGTAACCCAAGCGAGATGTACCAAACAAATGTTTAAGCGAAGGAGGCTGGTGCATTGGGTTAGATAAAAACTCGGTTGGGTCTTGTATTAAGCCTAACGCTTGGAATACGGGTGCGAAAAATGCTATTACTATAAAAAATAGGGTGATGATTAATCCTATTTGCAACATCCGCTGGGAAAGATTGGCTTTTTTAGAAAAATTTAGAAATGTCGGTAGAGAAGCTTTGGTAGCGGTCATGATAATAGTTTTAAGTTTTGGTTTAGGAATAAGGCTAATAGTTAAAGTATTTTAGCTTGCGTATATTGGTTTGTGAGCGCTATACAAAAATACATAAATATGTAGAGACTAAACATGTTTAGTCTCTACATTTGATTAGTATACAAAACAAAATTAGTCTATCAGTTCAAGCCTCACCCTTTTACCAATAACACTGGCAGCGCGTCCAATTGTATCCAGCGTGACAGATGAGTTATCGGGGTCTAAAAGCCTTTCAAGAGAAGACCTACTTGTTTTCATTTTTTGCGCCATTTCTGTTTTACTCAATTTTTTTGTAATCATTTCCTGCTGGATTTGCCATGCAATTACTCGTTTGATGGCAATTATGTTGATTTCCTCAAGGGTTCCTTCCTCCTCAAATAAGTCATCAAGGGAAGAGCCGATATATGGATTTTTTTTCATCACATTGCCTCCACTTGCAGTTTTCGCTCTAAAGCTAAATCTAATTCTTTCTTGGGTGTTTTCTGGTTTTTTTTTTATAAACCCATGTAACAAAACTATACTCCCCTGATGAATAAAGAACAGCACACGTGCTTTACGACCTTGTGGTAGGTCAGTACGAACTTCATACAATCCGTTCCCCATAGGACGGCACGTCGGCATCCCGATAGGAAAACCGTATTCAACTGTTTTGATATCTATGCCAATCAAACGACGTTCTTCCGCATCCAAACTTTTTAATCAGTCACGGACTGGCTCTTTGCCATTTTCATTTTGGTAGAAGCTCGCTGGAACTTGCTTATCTGTCATTTCTTTAGAAATTGTCCACCGTCGCACAGCAACGATGTATAAGAAACACCCATAAAATCACATAGGCTCTTATATAACAGTTCCCAAGCTGGTGAGGTACACCTTTAAAATCCTTAACTCTGGTAAAAAGGATTTAGGCATAACTCATTTGCTTAGGAAACGCTAGATAAGTTCATACTGAATATTACATACCGTACCTTTTTTGGTACAATAAGTCAATATAAAATTACATGAGTACAATATTATTTCAATATATAGGATTACTACAGCAATCTTATGGTGCATAGTTTCAGGACGTAAACTACTCCTATCATTAGGCAATTTGAAGTGTTTTTGCTTCAGGTATTGATTCACCTTCCGCTTGCCAAGCTTCCAGGTACATTTCAATAACTTCTTCACCATTTTGAATTGCTTCTGAGCGAGTACTGCCGTGGGTACAGGGCATAACAACGAGTTCAGCAAACTCTGGTATCGTGACTAAAAAAAGTTGGTCTTCGTCTGACCATTGAACAACCATGCTATACCGAGTCATGAGTCCTCTTCCTCCCTCAACTCTTCTAGTTTAGCCAATAAGTCTTCCAATTGCTTTTCCAAGTAAGGTGGCACATCATCTCCATCCTTACCTGCTATTGTCAATGTTTTTCTGAGTAAAGGGTGTCGCCATCGTTCGTGACTACCTTTGCCACGTTTGGGTTGATAAACAAACCCTTCACGCGCAACTTGGGCTTTAAACTCTCGAATCTTTCTGGGCATAGATTTTGTTTGCTTATCGCCCTTATCTTCTCACTTTTTTATTCTAGAAAGCAAAATTATTTGGAATAGAAAAGTTCTAATAATTTCTATAGGGTAAGCATTTTCTCTGATTAAAAACTTCGTAGCACTCTCCCCGCAAGCCTAGCATGTACACACAAATTCATAAATCCCTGAACTAAAGTGAGGGCTAAAAGCTGAAACCCGTTGAAACGGGTTTGAATTTGTGCTTGAGCCAGGGTTTAAACCCGTTTCAACGGGTTGGAATTTGTACTTAAACCAAGGTTCCAACCCGTTAAAAACGGGTTTTAGCTTTTAGCCCTCACTTTAGTAAAGGGATTTATAGATTTGTGTGTACATGCTAGGCTTGCACGGAAGGGGTGGGGTTCCTCCTACAGATGGCTGTTAATCAACTGACGGTACTCGGTCTTCTGCTTAACCCCCTTAACTTCCTTAACTAGTTCCTTATTTTTAAAGAACTGTACTGTCGGGGTTCCGGAGACTTTAGCGTTTTCAGCTATGTCTCGGTCTTGGTCGATATCAATTTCTACAAAGTGGATTTGCCCATCGTACTCGTCCACCACTTTATTTAATATGGGTTTAAGAGTACGACAAGGACCACAACCAGGAGAAACATATTTAACAACCAGCAAACGGTCGCTATCGTGGAACAATTTTCTTAGTGCGAAACCACCTTCGTGACGTGTTGAATTCAGGTCAAATTCTTCAGAAGCTTTTGTCGCTAGTTGTTGACCTTCTAGTTCGTTGTCTGGGGTATGGTCTTCTTGATGGAATTCTTGGACTAAGCCATTTGCTGACAACCATCTTTCAGCCAGCATTGCTCCCATACAACCTGTACCTGCTGCACTAATTGCTTGACGAAATTCGTGGTCTTGTACGTCACCTGCTGCAAATACGCCTTCTACGCTAGTTTCCACTGAGCCGTTTTTGGTAACAATATAGCCAACTTCGTCCAGTTCTAACTGACCTTTAAATAAAGAAGTGTTGGGAGTGTGACCAACAGCGTAAAATAATCCTTTGACATGCAATTCTCTGACTTCACCGGTTTTATTATTACGGATGTGTACCCCTTCCATTGGACCGTTACCAAATACATCCACGACTTCGGTGTTCCAATGAACCTCGATTTTGGGGTTAGCCAACGCTCTATCTTGCATGGCTTTAGATGCTCGCATTTTCTCTGAACGTACAAGCAAGTTGACTTTAGAACCGTATTTAGTTAAATAAATCGCTTCTTCTAGCGCTGAGTCTCCAGCACCAATTACCGCTAAGTCTACTCCGCGAAAAATCGGTGTTGCTCCGTCACAAATTGCACATGCGGAAATTCCTCGACTCCAAAATGTATGCTCGCTAGGTAAGCCTAAACGTTTTGCGGTCGCACCAGTGGCTATTACAATACTATGGGTTTTGAATTCTCTTTCTTCTGAGCGAACAGTAAAAGGACGTTGGCTGAAATCTACTTCGATAACATCCTCTGTATATAATTCTGCCCCCCAACGCTCGGCTTGTGCCTTCATTCTGTCCATCAAGTCCGGCCCGGTAATACCTTCTGGGAAGCCTGGGAAGTTCTCGACTTCTGTTGTCGTCATTAATTGCCCTCCGGGTAAACCACCAGCTTGAAAACCCTCGAATACGACGGGTTTGAGGTTTGCTCTTCCCGCGTAAATAGCTGCTGTATACCCTGCTGGACCGGAGCCTATTATTACTAAGTTTTCTACTGCTGGTTTTGTCATGACAATTTATATAAACTCATAACGACTATGATTTAGTATAGCATAGCAAACAATGGATGAGTAGAAAGTTTTGTCGTGAGGCCTACAGATTATATGAAACACACAGATTAGTGGAGACGCGATTAATCGCGTCTCTACATGTGTATTTTTTATTTATGCACAGTAAGTATATTTTTGGATAAATTTCTGTGAGTGTTAGAAATCTTTAAAAAGTGGGAATAATAAAATTCAGAAATATACCTAGCTTAAAAAGTTATTTAACTTAAAAGCAGTAGGTGGCGCTGAAATGGCTGGTACAAGGAGAAAAATCAATGGAAAGTCAAGTATCGCAATTAATGGAGAAAATTCGCCAGCAATATGAAACTTCACCTTATCCACGAGTTCCTTTAGAGGAAAATCCTAGGGATGACTCAAACAGCCTGTTTGTTCATAACCTTATAACTTCTTACTATTTAAGATACCAAAAGGTTGTGGACACCAAAGATAAGGTAATTTTGGATGCGGGATGCGGAAGTGGCTATAAATCTTTAATATTGGCAGAAGCAAATCCAGGAAGCAAAATTGTTGGGATTGATATTTCCGAGGAATCTGTAAAATTAGCACGCCATCGCTTGGAATATCATGGATTTGACAACACAGAATTCCATGTTCTTTCTGTGTACGACTTGCAAAGCTTGGGGATGGAGTTTGACTATATCAATGCGGATGAAATGCTTTACTTGTTACCCAACCCAGTTGCAGCGCTAAAAATTTTGAAATCTGTTCTCAAGCCAAAAGGAATTATCCGTAGTAACTTGCATAGTGCCCTGCAAAGGGCTGGATTTTTCCGTGCTCAAAAAGTTTTTAGCATTATGGGATTAACAGAAACTAATCCTGGAAACTTAGAAGTTGAATTTGCTTTAGCAACAATGAAATCCTTAAAGGATGGAGTAGACCTAAAAACTAGGACTTGGAACAATGCTTATGAATCCGAAGGTGGTCAACAATCTGTTTTAATGAATTATCTGCTTCAGAGCGATAACGGTTTTATGATTCCCGATATGTTTTCAATGTTTCGAGAATCTGATTTGGAATTTATCAGCATGGTAAATTGGCGACACTGGGAGGTAATGGATTTATTCAAAGAACCAGAGAATTTACCAGTATGTCTGGGGTTAACTTTACCAGAAATGAATACTGAGCAGAAATTACATCTGTTTGAATTATTACAACCTATAAATCGCCTGCTAGATTTTTGGTGCGGTCATCCCAATGAAGATGAATCAGGTGTAACTATTTCTGAGTGGACAGAATCAGACTGGCTTAATGGACGGGTACATCTCCATCCTCAATTGCGAAAACCTAAGGTAAAAGGAGTCTTGACCGAGTGCGTCAAGGAGAAGCGAGTATTTCGATTCAGCGATTATATAAGTTTGCCAACAAACACACCTGTTGAAATAGATAGCACTCTTGCTGCTTGCATCTTACCTCTTTGGGATGGAGTACAGCCAATTCAATTAATAGTGGAGCGTTGGAGAAAAATTAGACCGTTAAATCCTGTAACGCTAGAGCCAACAAGCGACCAGGAAGCTTGGAATGAAGTAAAAAAAATTCTTAGCCAGCTAGAAGTGTTTCTGTACGTACTTTTGGAGCCCTCAGCTTAAAAGTCATCATTGAGCACCAATCGCGCACACTTCCTAAAACCTTTATATCCTCTCCCCAACCACAGTAGGGAAGTGTGGCTTGGAAATCTTGTTTAAAGATGTAAGTAGCTAAAAAATGCAATCATTTTTTTTACAGACAGTGATATGAATTGGAACTTAAGTGGGTAAGTTAAATCTAGAAGAAATGAAATCAAACATTTAGCAAAGGAAACCCTTAACATGAAACCACTAATCAAACCTGAATTACAAGCAAAATTTCTTCAACACTTAAACCGCAAGAAAAAAAGCGAAGAAGGTTTTACTCTGATTGAATTGCTAGTAGTAGTAATTATTATCGGCATCTTAGCTGCGATTGCGCTACCTTCTCTGTTGGGTCAGGTTTCTAAAGCAAAGCAGTCTGAAGCTAGAAACAACATCGGTGCAATCAACCGTGCTCAACAAGCATATTTTCTGGAAGCTGCCGGATTTGCTAGCACCGTTCAAGCTGTTGGTATTGGGATTAGAACCCAAACGGAGAATTACAAATACGATGTTAAAGTGACAGGCAATTCTACTGATTTAGTTGCAAATTGGGCTGCTGCAATCAAGCCTGCACTAAAATCTTACTTCGGTTATGTAGGTACTATTTTAGGTGGTACAGGTACAGGTACTGAGGTATTAACAACTGCTTTAGCTTGTGAATCTGAGGTTCCAGTTCTAGCGACTCCAGCAGCTGCAACTCTTTACGGTGCAACGACTTGCGAGAAAACTGGTATAACCGGATACGACGACTTAGGTAGGAAATAGATAAAAAGAGACAAATTGCTGTTTCAACATTTGTCATCTTTTTAGCATGACGTCGATAAAGTGGGTAGTGTGAACATAACGCTACTCATTTTGTTGTGAGATTTTTATAGAGTCATTGTTATAATTTTAATTTGTTATGAAATATTTTTATTCAAATTAAAAACAATGATATTAACAGATGTTTCTCCAAAATAGTATTAATCGTTTATGGATAGTCAAACAGTTGTAATTTTTCCAGAAAGATGGCATCAGCAAGCTGAAAAATATCGACTTCAAGGTAATTATTTTCAAGCAATTGCACTTTATGAACAGGCAATTGATGCGGAGCCAGATGTTAAGTTTTACTATTGGCATCTCGGATTGATTTTGTTATTGCAAGGGGAACAAGCTGAGGCTCAAACAACTTGGTTGATAGCCATGATGGAAGGTGAGCCAAAACAGGTTGAAATGTGGAATGTTGAATTAATAGAATTCTTACAAAAGGAAGCACAAAGGTACTACATCCTAGAAGAATATACGACATCTCGGACAATTAGGCAACAGATTAAAGAACTTTGTCCGACAGATATAAATAATTTTTTATGCTTAGTTTTATTATCTATTACCCTAAAAACGGATTTAGAAGAAGGATTAAAAAATCTTTTAGAATTAGTTGAGCTACTAATTTCAGACCAAAATATGTCCATAGAATTTGAGCTAATGATGGATATGTTGCGAAGTATTTTGGATTTTGCACCTTTACATTCATCTACGTTGGAATTAGTAGAAGCTTGTTTGCCTTTTATAAAAGATGGCAAACAGACTATGTCTTTTTTAAGTATATTGCTACCTGCAACTATTAAAATTGCTCATACTAAATGGCAACCTTCTATAGCAGCAAACTTGGCGGAACTATATTTAAAAATAGATGCTAATAATACTGAGGTTTTGCGCCATTTAGCGACATTTTATCAAAATGCAGGTGAATATGACAAAGGGATAAAAACAGCGAAATTATGTGCTTCTTTAGTAGCTGAATTACCAGATTTAATATCAACTAACCAATTAATTATAAGAGGTTTGATGACTGCTGGAGGCTATTGGGAAGAAGCATATAATTTTTTTGAAAAACATGAGCTACTTTTACAAAAACTAGTAGATGAAAATAAAACGGGGCTGAGGTCTGTTGAGGTATCACAACTCTTCAATTCATATTTTTTTGCTCCATACTTTCGAGATACTCCAAAACATGACAGACAAATACAAAATAAACTTGCTAAATTATGCCAAAAAAATGCAGAAATTTATGCTAGAGAGGACGTTGAAAAATGTCGTCAGCGGTATCAAAAAATTCAAGGTCTATGCATAACACCTAAAAAATTAAAAATTGGCTACCTATCCTATTGTCTTAAAGGTCATTCTGTGGGCTGGTTAGCGCGATGGTTATTTCAATATCATGACCGCGAGCGTTTTGAGCTTTATGGCTATTTTATTAACAATGATAAAAGCTCCGACCCACTGCATCAATGGTATACATCTCAAGTGGATAAAGTTAACCATGCAATGTACAGTAATGAAGCTGTAGAGCAAATTTATAATGATGAAATTAATATTCTGATTGATTTAGATAGCATAACTTTAGATGTTAACTGCGAAGTTCTCGCTGTCAAACCCGCACCAATTCAAGTAACATGGTTAGGCTGGGATGCTACAGGAATTCCCAATGTTGATTATTTTATTGCCGACCCCTATGTTTTACCAGAGGATGCAGAAGAATATTATTCAGAAAAAATCTGGCGCTTACCTCAAACATATATAGCTGTAGAAGGATTTGAAGTAGGTGTGCCAAACATTCGGCGAGATACCCTAAATATTCCTAGTGATGCGATTGTATTTCTTAGCGCTCAAAGAAGTTATAAACGTCATACAAATACAGCCAAGTTGCAAATGCGAATTATTAAAGAAGTACCAAATAGTTACTTTTTAATTAAAGGCGTTGCAAAGGAAGAGTCTTTAAAAAACTTTTTTTATGAAATAGCAACGGAAGAAGGCGTAGATGCTTCGAGATTGCGATTTCTTTCTGATGTTCCCCTGGAAGCAATTCACCGTGCCAATCTTGGTATTGCCGATATTGTATTAGATACGTACCCTTATAATGGAGCCACAACAACTTTAGAAACTCTGTGGATGGGTATTCCATTAGTAACAAGAGTTGGTCAACAATTTGCGGCTCGTAACAGTTACACAATGATGATGAATGCAGGAATTACAGAAGGTATAGCTTGGAGCGATGAAGAATATATCGAATGGGGTGTGCGTTTAGGTAAAGATACGACTTTAAGGCAAGAAATTGCTTGGAAGTTACGCCAGTCAAGGCAAACAGCACCCCTTTGGAATGCAAAACAATTTGCTTGTGAGATGGAAAGGGCGTATGAGCAAATGTGGCAAAATTATATTGGGTTTTAGAGATTTCTAGCTTCCAACACGGTCTGTAAATATCTGTTTGAGATGATAAAGCGCTTACTACAAACAAATTGTTTTTGTAGCAAGCGCTTTTGGTGTCTTTATACTAAGAGTACGAAAAGTCTAAAGCTTCAGTAGAAGGAAGTTTTTCGGCTTGTACGCTGGCAATTGTATGTTGATTTTCGCACTTTAAAACAATTTTTGCTTTAATGCGAGTTAGTAGAGTTTCCCATTGTACATCAGCAAGTTCTCCAACTAAAGAAATTTCTAGCTCTTCGATAACTTCAGAATCTTCTTGCATCAACAAACTCATCATAATAGCAGATAGCATCATTTCAGCATCTTCGTAAGATATATTACTAGTATCAATCAGTAAGGTTGTATTTTTGCTATTCAAAGAGTTTGCTATAGCTTTAATAGCCAGTTCTAATTCGGAACAAATTAACTCTTCAGGCTGCAACCAATCAGGGAAAACAATAAAATTATCCTTTTTTAAATTTAAGGATAGCAAAGTAGTGTCAATTAATACTGAACCAACTATTTTTGCCATATTTGACCAAGAAAACTGTTTTACTTGTTGTAAACCCGCAGTAATTAAGGAGCGACGAATACTAGGTTTTTGTACGTCACATAAAGCATTTACCATTCCTTCAACGTCATCATCATTAACATAGATTACAGACTTTCCTCCAACTTCTGGGATTGAGGCATTAGGACAAGTAATCACAGGACAACCACAAGCAATTGCTTCAGCTATAGGCATTCCAAAGCCTTCATATTTAGAAGGATAAGCCAAGGCTAATGCTCCGGAGTAGGCAAGTACTAATTCTTCGTCGCTTAGTTGTAGCATATGGATATTACAGCCAAATGTATACTCTCTAAATTGAGAGTCCAGTAAACCTCCAGAACCAGTACAGATAATTTCAAATCCATATTTACTTGGCAACTGAGCAAAAGCTTGAAAGAACAAAATGCTATTTTTGTAACCACTACCACCACCCACCAAAATGAAGTAAGGTTTGTTAATACCGTACTTGCTTTTAAAAGCAGTAATTTGTTCTGAATCTACGGGGGAAAAAATACTTTGAACTCCGCAATAAGCAACGCTAACAGACCCCAAAGGAATATCAGGAAAATACTTTACCAAATCTCGAGATGTATTTTGTGAAATTGCCATATGAGAAGAGGCCTGTTGAATAGCTCGATGTTTTTCTTGCCACATGGAATTTCTCATATCCCATCCCATAACCTCGGGAATCATATCATACGCTAAGAAAACTGAAGGAGTTGTAATTGGTGTTGTGTAATAAGAAGAAATAAAGACATTTGCTTCTTCTGCATCACAAACTTGTTGCAGCATTGCTCTGTCAGCATCAGTATTATTATAATCATAGGCTGGTACGGTACAATACCTAATGCCAGGAATTTTAGGGGCAGTTCCCGCACGGTCAAGTACAATAATATGTTGAGCAAAGCAGTTATTAGCCCATTCTTCTAGTAAAGATTTCCAAACACGAGCAATACCAGTTTGATACAATTGAAAAAACACACCATCTACTATAACTATTGGTATTTTTTTTAGTTTATTGGGTATTTCATCTGCTCGTAAAAAGCGCCATTGATTGCTCTGAAAATTCCTTTGTGCAATTGGCACTATACCCATTGAATTGGCAGTATCGACCTGAGTATTATCAGCCACCCAAGCAAAGTATTCACGTAAACACACCGGAAATTTAGTTTGTTTTTGTAACTCTTGCCATTGTGAAACAGCATTTTGATAACCGTAATATTGCTCTTTAAAGCACAATTGCTCTGAAGTGACATAGGCAAAATGCTGAAAAATTAAATTAAATTGTTCAGTTTCATCGTGTGAAAATGGGTTTTCGGCTGCAATATTTTTCAATTTACCATCTGGTAAACTTTCAACTAGCAGCGGAGGTTCATGTGCAGCCCAGAATGCTCCAGGTTTAAATTTCCAAGTACGCAACCACTCTTGTTGAGGATTTTGTGCATAACAGTTACGAGTGCTAATTACCAAATTCTCCCCGACAAAATACCAGCACCAGTAGAAAGCTGCAGTTTTTTCCGGATTATTAATAAATATTTGTCTTGTAGTGCAAACCTGTTCAACAGTCCAAAGTTCATCTACATCTACTTGCCATAGTAAGCATTCTTCTTGAATGTTTACCAATGGTGCATTCACCATTTCTCGCTTTCCATCCCAAAAAATTCCCTCTGGCTTGCGGTAAATTGTAATGTGATCAGGATACAACTGCGCTAGCTCATCTAAATATTCTTTGGTACTATCATAGCTGTGTCCATTACGATGAATCTCATCACTAACATATCCACCCAGCCTAACACTCCATGCAGTATCATGCTTTAAATCTGCCACTCCTTCAACAATATGCCAATGCCATTTAAAAGGTAATTGTTTAAACACGTCAATATGATAGCGGATAAAAGGCTCACCGTTTAAAACAATTGTAAAAAAGTTAATAGGCAATGAAGGAAAAGCAATATAATTTTCATAAAACGAATTAGAATCGTAAATTTTCTCTCCTATTTCTCCATTTCTGGTTATACGGTGACATTCGTATCCATTATTTTTCAAAATATCAAAAGTTGATTTTGCACTACGATTGAATCCTTCCAACATTTTTTGGGAAATTTCAAATTGAATAAATTGAATGGCTTTTTTACTTAGTAATTTAGTTGTTCCTTGCAATACATCACTTTCTGCTCCTTCGACATCAATTTTTAAATAATCAATAGTTTTAATATCATGTTCTTCACAAAATGAATCAAGACTGATTGCCTTAACAATCTCGCTATTGACGATTGGCACATATTCTCCGGAACCATTTGGGTTTAGCATTTCCGGTTTCCCAAGGCTGTTCCAAGCTGAGTATTCTTCAGGGAATTGATTAAACTCTATTTGTGTATTTTCTGAATAAATCGCGAATGAAAATGCGTTAACATTATTACACTTAGATTGAGACAATCGTTGCTGCAATTGATTAAAAATATTTGATGTTGGCTCAAATGAATATACTTTTCCAGAATCGCGAACTAGCTTACTCAATAAAATTGAGTAGTCTCCGATGTTAGCACCCACATCAAAAACTGTCATTCCTGGTCTAATGAGTTTACTCAGAAGAAGCTGTTCTGTCGTTTCGGTATTAAAGAAATAACTATCTATATTATTAACTTTCTGGAATATAGAATATCCATTACGCAAGAAACGATTTTCGGCAATTTTAACGTAGTTTGTATCGGATAAAAGTTTATAATGATTTTGATAATTTTTAAATGTATTGATATCATCAAGACAAATAAATTTAGCTCCGTAGACTTCTTCTAGCTCCGCAAAGCCAGTAAATTCAGAACCATCAATTAAAACAAAATCGAAATCATCAATATTATTATCCTCTTTAATTTTTTTAATACCATTAACTGTGACACCAGAGTTTTTAACATAATCAATATCCTGTTGTAGCCAGCCAAGAACCTGAGTTAGTGGATAAAGATTTAAATTGGTTTGATTGCTTGTGTAAAAATTAACGATTTCCTTTTCATTTGGAAACTTATCCAAGGAAACTGATGACACGTTGTAGCACTTAACAAAACTATCATTCTCGTAGTTTTTCTGAAGAGCCGCAAATCTAGTGGTTGAAATCTCCATGCAAAACAACATTGGCTGATTTTTATTTTGCCTAAGTCCGGTGACCAAAGCTTCAGTACTTCCCTCTCCGGAAGAGGAGCCTATTTCTAAAAATGTTTTAATATTTTCTTTTGTTGCAATTCTATTAAGAATATTGTAGAGTTCATCGTTTTTAATCTCCGCAGGAATAAGATGATTGAGTTCTGAACTTAAAATTTTACTGTCCATAAAATAGTCCTCTATTTAGTTATCTCTTGTTTATTAGATAAAAATTTTAACCTAGCTTTAGTTATGATGAAAAGCTTGCTATCCAGTCTATTAAAAAAAGTTATTAAATCTGTTTTAACATTTTAAATTAATAATGTCATTATACAAAAAAAATTATGCTTTAATATAAAAACAATATGTAAAGGAAAAATGGGATGTCTTTGTTTATTCCATTTATCAAGGCCAACGGTAAGCTAGAACAAGTTAATATTACTATTGGTATTGTAGGTTCGCGTAAAATTTCAAGTGAAGATGATTATTGCTCTGGCAGATGGGTTAAACTAGCCCCCAATCTAACGATTTATGGTTTTGAAGTTGATACTGATGCTTGTGATTCAGCAAATGAAAATTTAGCAGTAAGACAGGTAAATTGGTAGGAAAAACATATTCCTATTGCACTAAATAATTCTATTGGTTCATATCCATTATATGTAACGAAATTCTTAGGTTGTACGTCACTATATGCACCGAATTTTGCTTTGTTAGAGAGATTCCAGTTTCTTGGAGATGCTTTTAGTGTTGATTACACTATCGAGATAGAAACTACAACCTTAGACAGTTATTGTCAGAAAGAAGGAATACAAACAATAGATTTTTTGCAAATAGATGTTCAAGGGGCAGATTTACATATTTTAGAAGGTGCATCACAATTATTACAACGTAGTGTTTTAGCTGTTCAAACTGAAGTAGAATTTTCCCCGTTATATGTAAATCAACCTTTATTTTCTGATGTAGATTTTTTCATGAGGAAAAACAAATTCTCTCTATTTGACCTGATTGGTTTAAGTAGATATCCTCGTGCTAATTCGCCAATTTATTCTCCAAATAGAAATGGTCAATTACTTTGGGCTGATGCTTTATACTTTCGTGATTTAATTAAAGAAGATATGACATCATCGTTCCAGACTCCATCAAATATCTTAAAATTAGCTTGTATTGCTGATGTACTCGACTTCCCAGACTATGCTTTAGAACTACTTGAATACTTAACCGTAAATCACGGTGACGATGAAAAATACAATTTTGCCAAAGAAATCATTAGTAGTTTGTCCCAAATTCCTGAATTAGTCGAACGTGGACTCGATTCTCTTCCTATAGTCGCTAATATTCGCCACCGTTTGAATTAATCAGAGCATCTAGCTAGTAGTTTCAATCAAAAAAGTCTTGATATATTGACTATCTGCTAGCTACTTTTTAACCTCCTTTTGACTAGCCACTTGTTTTTTCAGCTTCTCCAGCATCGCTTTATATTCAGGTTTATCAGGATTTGTTTTCACCAACTTTTCCAAAAGTTCAATAGCTCCTTTACCATCCCTCTGTTGTAACCGTACATCTACCAAACCTTCAAGTGCTGTTTTATTCTCAGGCTCCCGTTGCAGAACCGCCTCAAAACCCTGCTCTCGTTGCCGCAAAACAGATTCAGCCGAAACAACTGTTGCTGCTGGCTTCAAATTTTGAGTAGCTTGTTGGATAATTGGAACCGCCGCAAACGCCGTAGAGCCAAAAAAAGATACAATCGACACAAAACCCACAATTTTTTGCCGCTGCTGTAGCTTTTTAGACCGAGCCTCCATGTATTCTTTTTCAGAACTAGCCATCTCTCACCCTTGACTGTAGTTACCGTATTCCAGAGCGAAAATCAACTCTCGTTTATAGAATACCCAGGCAACACCTAGTAACTATCACCCACAAGCAAAATTTTTACTGTTAATCTCAGAAAAGCCTATTTTAAGTGATAATACTTACTTTAATTATTTAAATATTTTAGAGTATTACCTACGTGTGCGAGCGTACGCCTTATTAACGTACAAGCAAAGCTAAGTAAAAACATTAGTATTACAACAACTCTTGTGGGGTGGGCATCCTTGCCCGCCTCATAGTCCGATAGTCTGATAGCCCGATAGTCCGAACCACACGATTGCCCGATTGCTCGAAGCAGACGATTGCCTGATAGCCTGATTGTCCGAACCACACGATTGCCCGATTGTAGTTCAATCACTCGAAATCCGCTGTAAATTCTCAGCTACTGTTTGCTGGCTATAAAATTGATACACAAATCCAAGCAGCGAATAAAGCTTACAAATATCATTTTGTATTAGTTTTAACTCATAAATATTACATCAAAACGAATAAAAACTCTCTCTAAAAAGAATTAAAATTTCTTCTTATTCAAACATTAGAAATAACAATAAAATACTAAAATTCGTCGCGTCTACACATTATGACAAAACCCGCAGATGTAAGCACAAAAAGGTTAATAAGCCTAGCACCAAATAATTTGGCAAGATGGGTAACACAAATTCCAGACATAGTTGCAGGTGAAATTCTTAACCCAGAATTTCAATGGATAACTCGACAAAGTGACGTTTTAATCCGCGTAGAAAGTCCCCAATACCGAGAATTTTTACTTCTCAACGAAGTACAATTACGCTACAAAAGCACTCTACCGCGTAGAATACGTTCTTATGCCGCGCTAGCAGAAGAGAAATATAATTTACTCGTATACCCAGTACTTATTAATATTCTCAAAAATAGCGATACAACAATACCCACACAATACGCATCAAGTATTGCCGGATTACAAGCGCGTCAAGACTATCGCGTAATAAACCTTTGGGAAATCGACGTAAATGTAGCCTTCCAGCAACAACTTACATCATTACTCCCATTCGTACCCATACTCAAAGGAGGAGAGGACGAATCTACAATAAGAGAGGCACTACAAATTATACGTACAGAAAACCAATTAGAAGAGCTCGAAACAGTTTTGGCATTTTTTGCTACGTTTGTGATAGATAGCGCATTAGTACAAGAAATCATGAGGTGGGATATGACCGTATTACGCGAATCGCCTTGGTATAAAGAAATTTTAAGAGAAGGAGAATTAAGTGGAGAAGCACGTGGAAAAGAACAAGGACGACAAGAGCAAGCCTTATCAAACATTGAAACGATGTTGAGAGTCAAATTTGGCAGCGACGGACTGCAGTTAATGCCGCAAATAGCTCAAATATCCGATTTAGAGACTTTAAATGAAATAATTCAAAATATTCTCACCGTAAATACAATCGAGGAATTGCAGCAAACCCTATAAAAATGTAGAGACGTTACATGTAACGTCTTTTTTGGCGTAACGTCTCTACATATAAAACTTCTACATTTTGACACTAAGACTACACATAGAATCGGGAGACGTTACATGTTGAGTCTCTACATATAACCTCTCTACATTTTGATGCTTAGACTACAAATCCAATTCAGACTCTAGATAGTTGTCATAAATTAGTATGACTTTGGTATTTTTTCGGATACTCAATCTGAATCAAGGGTGCTAGACTTGCCTTTGTAAGATAAAGACGCTACATTCCACTTCAGTAAGGGTGCAGCAAAAATACCTCAACAGACAGATGCATCTTTACACAACATCCAAAATAGTAGTAGGAATTCTTAAGTTTTCCTAAAAAATCATCGTCTTTTTGTAGAAATACACATGTTTGCGATATTCTGTGATAGAGTTTCAATATAAAAGGTGAACATTTATAGGTATCTACAAATTCACCCTTTACCTGAAAAATCAATCATAAACCCCTTTTTATATGGGTTTGTTAGAAATAACGCCAACAACAGCAGCAACAGGTGGGATTGTACAAGCAGTTTCAACGCTTGTAAAAAATCCAGGTAGCAAGACTATTAGCTTTTTAGTTAAACGTCAACAATAACTGCTACTCTGAAGTTTGGTTGGCTTGGTGGTAATTACCGAACAAAACCAAATCACACACCAACTCGTCGAGTCTGTTATGGTATAGTAGTAAAGGTAAGACTCTTCTTTGCCAAACTACAGAACTCTACGTATCGGCAATTGATTCAAAACGGAAAGCAGTTTTGATTAAGCATTTACCAAATTTTATCTGAAACTAATCGAGGTTATGACTCAGAAAGTTGCTCACCCAATGGTGAAATTGCAGCGTAATGTGCAATCACTCGTTGAATCACAAATCATCAAACCCAGCGACAGCATTTGGAAAATAGCATTGCTATTTGGTAACGACTGGCAGTATTGGAAAGCTGAATTATTTGAATTTGGTTTTACAATGCAAGACCCAGTTAGCGAACTCTTATCTGTAGAAGCATGGGACGAAGAATAAATCAATCGCGCATAACCCTTCTGTATGGAAGTATCCTGTTTATGTGAATACATCAGCAGCAGTTCGCTTATTGCAATTGCGCTATCAGGGATTTGCAAATAAAAGAAAGTCCAATTACTTTTTGTGGTGATGGGTTATAGATATGCCCTTTAATGGATATTTATATTCATTACTTCTAATAGGCGTCTATAGTAATAGGCGTAAAGAAATTACACCCCACAAGAGGGTAGTAATTCATTAGTGAACAATTCTTTATTTGCTTATTGTAACTGCGCCGTTACTTGCTTACTGTAATAAGCGAGCATTCCAGCATGGTTTAGAGGCATAAGCACCATCCATGCAAATTCGGAATGCATTACACTTCTAGATAAACTTATTCTTGTGGGGTGGGCATCCCTGCCCGCCCAACAAAAACCCCAACAAAAGATTCCAATAAAAACCCCAACAAAAGATTCCAATAAAGACCCCAATAAAGACCCCAACAAAAACCCCAACAAAAACCCCAACAAAAGATTCCAACAAAAACCCTAATAAAGACCCCAACAAAAAATCCCAACAAAAACCCTAATAAAGACCCCAACAAAAAATCCCAATAAAAACCCCAACAAAAAATTCCCAACAAAAACTCCAATAAAAAACCCCAACAAGAAAACACGACAGACGCCTGGAATGTTGGGTCGAGGCTTTGCGAGACCCAACCTACGAATTCACCTTAGCTAAAGCATTAGACAACTCCCCAGCAGTCTGATACCTATCCTTAGGAAGAGGTTGCGTTACCCGGTCAATAACTTCCTTTAATCCAGAACTAATAGTAGGAATGACACCAACATCAAACCTATAACTCCCACCCCGTTGACGATAAAACTTAAAAGGATTTTCGCCGCTAAGTAAAAAAATCAACGTCGGTCCAATAGCATATAAATCTGATTGAGTAAGAGGTTGCCCCCTTTCCTGTTCAGGAGCGCAGTATCCTTCAGCACCAATACGAGTGCCCGGAGCCGTACCAATTTCTTTCACCGCGCCAAAATCCAGCACAGCAATACTATTGTTAGCATTTCGCATCATCAAATTGGCAGGCTTGATATCGCGATGGATAAGCGGTGGTTGTTTACTATGGAGATAACTTAAAATATCGCAAGTTTGTATCATCCAGTCAATTGCCTGTCGAGGTGTCACTGGACCTTTTATATAAACAAGTTTTTCTAAATCCTGACCATGAATTAATTCCATAGCCAAATATTTTTTACCTTTTTCTAAGAAAAAATCATAATATTTAGGAATACCAGGGTGGCTAAGAGATTTAAGCGTAACAGCTTCCCGCTCAAATAATTCTTGTGCCTTAGCAATTTTCGCCATATCCGCATTCATTTGCTTCAAAACCAGCACCTGCGGCAATCCAGTAATTTCACCCGCACTATCCCAAGCCAAGAAAGTAGTACCCATACCACCCTGTCCCAGAGTTCTTAATACCTTATAGTTACGTATAGTTTGTTGAACTATTAAAGGCTCACCGCAGTGGATACAAAATAAATTACCAGCAGGATTATTCTCGTGAGTGCAAATGGAAGCAGGAACAGCCCCAGATTTTGGAACCAATGTTTTTGAAGCAGGGGAATTTATCTCCGGCTTAGTAGTAGAAGTCCCAGCCAAATTAAATTCAATTTTTAGAAAAGGTCCCCCCTTAGCCAACTGCACCACACAATTTTCTGGAAGCATACATTGAGTCACCAAAGCGCCATTAACAAAAGTGCCATTAGTGCCCTTACTAATTAACTGCCAACTATCACCATTAGCAGAACTAATTTTTTTCAACTCCAAATGCTGGCGCGAAACCAAACTATCGGTCAAAACCACATGATTATCAGTAGCCCGACCAACTCGGATAAATGTCGCATCATCAAAACTCCACTGTTGCAGTGGTTTTTTTTGTTGCGCTTCTAACAGCGTCAGGGTAACCACAATTTAAATATTTGTTGACTGTTGACGGTTGACGGTTGACGGTTGACTGTTGACGGTTGACTGTTAATTGGTAATTGGTAATTGCGAATTTTGAATTTTGAATTTTGAATTGTCCTCACCTTCCCTCCAAATTAGGACGTACTTTTGCCCGAACTAATACAGCAGTTATGTTGTCATGACCATTGTACGTGTTTGCCAACTCAATTAACTCCTTAGCCCCCTTAGACAAATCAACACCAGAACTGAGCAGGTTTAATAAATGAGTCTGCCAGTTCATTTCCAATAAATCATTATCAGATAGTCCATCCGAGGCCAGCAGAAAAAGGGTATCTTCGTTTATCTCAATAAACTGTATGCTAGGGTCAATTGAATTTTCATCACGAGGGCCCAAAGCTTGAGTCAACTGGTAAGCATCAGGACGACCGTAGGCAATGCTACGTTCCACCCCCCTAGCCATTTCCCGCTGTCCAACTTCGTGGTCTACCGTTATTTGTTCTAACCCCCCTTTGCGAGTTAAGCGATAAAGACGACTATCTCCCACATGAGCCAAAGCTACTTTTGTGTCTTGAATTAATAACAACACCAAAGTTGTGCCCATACGTCCAACACCGGAACGCGCACCTTTTTGATTGATTTCATAAATCGCTTGATTAGCTGCTATTACACCTTGATGAATAATATCTTGCGTAGGTAATTGATTTCCATCCCAATGGGTTTGAAAATATTGCCGCAATTTACTCACAGCCAATTCACTAGCTACATCACCTCCATCGTGTCCACCCATCCCATCACAAAGAATATACAATCCGCGAGCAGCAATGCTTCGATTTTTGGGTAATTGAATTTTATTAATATTTGTTTCAATACCAAAATTATCTTCGTTGTGACTTCGCTGTCGTCCTACATCTGTAATTCCAGCATCTTCTAAATCCATTAACTGCATCGGCAACGCTACGGTAGCCAAATCATCGTTTTCTGATGTTGACACGCTTTCTTCTAAAGATTCGTCAAGTTGTAAAATAGTTGGTGGACTGGTACTTTGCTGGGTTATAAATACGTCTCCAGCATTCCGGATACTATTTGGCACGATACTTGCTGGCTCACTACTTGGCACATCAACCTGTAGTTCGACCCCTATTTCTCCTAAGCGCGACCGCAATTCAGAAGTAGTTTGAATTTTACCTATCTCCAAATCTCCTAACAGCTGAACCAATGAGCCAAACTGGGTACGTTGTGAGTATCGAAATAAGGCTTGCCAAATCCTTCCAAGGGCTTGAACACTTAAAATTTGACCAGAATCAGGAGTAGTAATTTCACCTTCAGTAATTTCACCTTCAGTAATTCTTCCCTCAGTAACTTCACCTTCAACAGGTGGTAAATTCTGAGCAGTATCAGCTACGGGCGGTAAATCCGCGTATAAACGATGTAGCATAACAGCCTGGTCTTCATCTAAACGCAAATTTGCCAAATCCATAAGACTTTGGCGACAATTAACCTTTTCCAAAACTTCCCAAAGTTGAGTCATTTGGTAAAAGCAATGTAATATTTGCAACGACGTAGTAGAATCATCTTGCCAAAGATGAAGTAAAAGTTGCCATTGAGAGCGGTCTTCAATCAAAACAACCTGTAAATCTCCATCTAACCATGCATCATGAATAAGGGGTATACCCAGGTGACAAAGCCCTTGTAGCGCAATATAAGGTAAAGCCGAGCTAGGAATACCACTAATACCGCGTAATAAATTTAACGAATTAACTGACAATTCAGGTTGATTTGCAAGCGCAACAGCCAAAGGCGAAACTTGAAATGGTTGGCAATCTAAAACCCGAAAGCACAACTCAGTTTTTTCCGCAAATTCCTCAACAGAGGGTAGTGGTTCTAACAATCGATAACGTTGTTGCGAGTCTAAAAAAGAACCAACTTCCCACGTTTGGGGAAGAGTTTGTGAGTAGGGAGTAGGGAGTGAGGAGTGGGGGGGAGAAGAGTGAATTGCTGACTGTTCGGGGGTATTATCTTTATCTTTATCATTATTGTTACTGTTATCCTTAACTTTCGCAATTGTTCCGGCAACTTTACTAATAATCACCCACCAATAGGAACCGCAATCAGCACCACAGTTATTGCAGCGTTGAACATTAGTTTCTACCAAAGTGGCACACTCAGAACAGACCTTTTGAGCCAATGATGTGCCACAATTTTGACAGAACTTGTTACTATCAGGGTTTTCAAATTTACAAGATGGGCAAATCAGCATTGTGGAATTTCCTTAACTTCCGTTCCGGCTACAAGCATCGCCATTGACAATTCGCAATAAGCGCTCCGCTCCACTGCGAATTGTTCGTCCCCACTCCCTAATTAATCGGAAGTGCAATAGTAAAACAGGTGCAATTAGAAGCACTTTCAGCCTTTATAGTTCCCCCCAAAGATTTAATAATTTTTTGTACAAGCGTTAGACCTAATCCAGTACCTCCTTGTTTCCAAGGGTCATTGCTGGGAATACGGTAAAATTTATCAAATATTTTTGGTAATTCAGCTTCAGGAATTTCTACCCCAGAATTAATTACCCGCAATTGTATTTGGTTAACTGTAACTTGGGCAGATACCGTAACTTCCGAATTTGGTGGGCTAAATTTACAAGCATTAGTCAGCAACTCAATCAAAATGCGTTCCAAGCTAAAAGGGTCGCAAAGTATAGAGGGGAGATTCTCCGCAACATCAAATTGCAAATTCTGTCCTAAATTTGGATTACGAGCTTTAAACAATTCAATTGCACGACTAATCCATTCTTTGAGAGAAATTGTTTCCATCACCAACGGTTCAGCAGCGCTGTCGAGTCGTTGTAAATCCAGGAAATTGTTAATCAGATGAATTTCCCTTTCGCACTCATTATTTAAAATTTGAAAATAACGAGCAGCTTTCGAGAGTTCCTGATTAGGATTCGTGAGTTCCTCCAGTAGATTTTGCTCCTTATTAAGAGCAATGCCTAACATTTGAATCGCCATCTTCATATTAGTCAATGGAGTACGTAATTCGTGGGAAACCGTACTTAAAAACTCATCCTTAAGACGATTCAGGCTTTCCATTTCTGCCAATTGCGCTTGGGCTGCTTGTTGGCTTTGGAGCAAGGAGTTTTCACCTAATTTGCGCTCTGTAATATCAATACAACAACCGATATAACCAGCAAAACTATCATTGGAAGTAAAACGAGGAACCCCTGTATCTAAAATCCAACGATACTCCCCATCTGCACGCCTTAAGCGATATTCCATCTTAAATTTATTTCGTGCATCAAAGGCTGCACCATAAACTTGTAGACAATAACTTCTGTCTTCTGGATGTAAAGCTTCCAGCCAACATAAATCTTTATCTTGCTCAGTAGTACATCCGGTAAACTCTAGCCAATATTGATTAAAAAAGCTACATTTACCATCCACCCCAGCCATCCATAACATTACAGGAGCAGTGTCAGCTATGGTATGAAATCTTTCTTCACTTTCTCGCAAAGCGTCTTCCGCTTGCTTGCGAGTGGAAATGTCCTCGCAAACCATCAAAATCAAGGGATTATCATTCTCGCTATCTCCAGGCAAAAGGCTTGCCACGACTCTTACCCAGGCAATTTTACTCTGAGGACAGTTTAAACGAAACTCCCAATCCTGTACTTGAGAGCTTTGTGCTTGAGAAGATGGACGAGGGCTTAATAAATCCATCAGAGCCTCAAATAACCTAGCTTGTTCTTGTTGTGCAAACAGATTAAAAACAGGTTGATTTATTAATTCATCATTCGTGTAACCCAAAGCAACTGCTCCGAATTCATTAACAGACAAAATCGTCCCTGTTGCATCCAAAGTCAAATACACCGAAGGTAAATTTTCATAAAGTCTGCGGAACCACAAAAGTTCTTCTTGGGCGCGACGCAGTGCTTCTTTTGAATAAATTTCGTATTCTGTAGGTATGTCAGGCACAAGTTCTAGACGTGGGGGCTTTGCAGACAATATATCTTGACGTTGGCAGTTGTGATGCCAGCTTGATTGCTGATTAAGGCTCATAAGACTTAGACTTGCACCCGTTAATTATGTTATGAAACCAAAGGAAAAAAATAATTATACCGTTTTTGATGGTTTTTTTGTGAAATTCCGTTTATAAATTATTTTGTTAATATAATTTTTGATACTTTAATCGCCTCTTAATATAAATAGCTGAAAACTTTAATCTTTGTTTGTTGGCTCACCTACTTATACTAACTTCTTATTGGAATATAACCACCATAATAGACAAAATTATACATAAACCGACAAGTATTATTACTCGTATTAATTAACCTCTTTTTGTTAAAAAAGTTCTACGGGGAAACACTAAATTTTGCAATAGCTGCACTTCTTGTGAAGTTAAATCACGCCACTGACCGGGTTGTAAGTTCTTTAATTGCAAATGAGCAATGCTAACTCGCACAAGTCGTAAAGTTGGGAAACCAACAGATGCCGTCATCCTTCTAACTTGACGATTTTTCCCTTCAGTTAAAGTCATTTCAAGCCATGCAGTCGGTACATTTTTACGAAACCTAATTGGTGGATTACGTTCAGGCAATAAAGGTTCATTTGATAATAACCTAACTTTTGTCGGTTGCGTGCGGTAATTTTGAATCTCCACACCCTGCTGAAGTTTTTGAATAGCAAACTCATCAGGAATTCGTTCGACTTGAACCCAATAAGTACGCTCGTGTCCAAACTGCGGATGGGAAAGTCTATGCTGTAATTGCCCATGATTTGTTAACAAAAGTAAACCTTCACTATCCCAATCCAAACGTCCCACAGAATAAATATCGGGCACATCAATATAATCTTTTAAAGTATTACGGTCAGGTGTATCCTGAGTAAATTGGCAGAGAACACCGTAGGGTTTGTAAAAAATAATATAGCGGTTCATTAATTGATGGTTGGCTGTTGACGACAAATTGTTAAGAATCGGTTAATAGACCAAAAAATCTGCAAAAGTAATAAACGGAAGAATTGTTTTCCATGCTAGGGGTGTCTGCTAATAGCAGGCTGAGACCATACCCTCACAACCTGAGACTGGGTAATTCCAGCGTAGGGAAGCTCTTTACTTAAGGAAATCAAATAACATGCGTACAGAATGGGTCGCTAAACGACGTGGACAAGGTAATGTTACTCAGATACATTATGCTCGTCAGGGAATCATTACACAAGAAATGTACCACGTAGCACAGCGAGAAAAGCTTCCTGCAGAGCTAATTAAAGATGAAGTAGCGCGGGGACGAATGATTATCCCTGCTAACATCAACCACCCCAACTTAGAGCCAATGGCAATTGGGATTGCATCAACATGTAAAGTGAATGCAAACCTTGGAGCGTCTCCCAACTCTTCCAACATCGAAGAAGAACTGGAAAAACTCAGATTATCAGTCAAATATGGTGCTGATACTGTTATGGACTTGTCCACAGGTGGAGGTAATTTAGACGAAATCCGTACCGCTATCATTCAAAATTCACCAGTTCCCATCGGCACAGTACCTATTTACCAAGCTGTAGAAAGCGTCCACGGTAACATAGAAAATCTCACTGCTGACGATTTTTTACATGTAATCGAAAAACATGCCCAACAAGGTGTAGATTACATGACAATTCATGCGGGTTTATTGATTGAGTATTTACCTTTAGTAAAAACTCGCATCACAGGAATTGTTTCTCGTGGGGGTGGCATAATAGCCAAATGGATGTTGCATCACCATAAACAAAATCCTTTATATACGCACTTCCGGGAAATCATCGAAATATTTAAAAGATACGATGTTTCTTTTAGTTTAGGTGACTCACTGCGTCCAGGTTGTACCCATGATGCATCCGACGCAGCACAATTAAGCGAGCTCAAAACCTTAGGACAATTAACTCGCAAAGCCTGGGAACACGACACCCAAGTCATGGTAGAAGGGCCTGGACACGTACCGATGGACCAAATTGAATTTAATGTCAAAAAACAAATGGAAGAGTGTGCAGAAGCACCTTTCTACGTATTGGGTCCATTAGTAACAGATATTGCACCTGGCTATGACCATATTACTTCAGCAATTGGAGCCGCAATGGCTGGTTGGTACGGTACTGCAATGTTGTGTTACGTTACACCCAAAGAACACTTGGGACTACCAAATCCAGAAGATGTCCGGAATGGGTTGATAGCTTACAAAATAGCAGCTCACGCAGCGGACATAGCCAGACATCGTATAGGAGCAAGAGACAGAGACGATGAATTATCTCGTGCTCGTTATAATTTCGACTGGAACCGTCAATTTGAATTATCCCTCGACCCAGAAAGAGCGAAGGAATACCACGACGAGACCTTACCAGCTGATATTTATAAAACAGCCGAGTTCTGCTCCATGTGTGGGCCAAAATTCTGCCCCATGCAAACCAAAGTTGATGCAGAAGCAATCGAGGAGCTAGAAAAATTCTTAGCCAAAGATAAAGAAGTAGTAGCCAAATAAGATACCTAACCCCCCTACCCCCCTTCCCTAGGAGGGAAGGGGGGAAATCAAAGTATTGAATCTTAGCCCCCTTCCCTACAAGGGAAGGGGGTTGGGGGTTAGGTCTTTTAATTGGAGTGTGTTTTATATCTTTCCTGAATTTCCTCTATCGGAAACACAGCTTCAAACTTCAACCCAACAGACTCGTAAAACTCAGCACCACCTTGCTTTCTATCTATCAGTGAAATTACTTCCTCAACCACATAACCAGCATCTCTCAACCTAGCGACCGCTTTCATCGCTGATTGTCCAGTAGTTACCACATCTTCCAAAACAACTATCTTCGTACCCTCAGGCAAAGTAGGCCCTTCGATATAAGCCTGTGTTCCGTGACCCTTAGCTTCTTTTCGCACAATCAACGCGGGTATCGGAGTATTAGACAAAGCCGACACCACACTCACAGCACTCACAATTGGGTCTGCACCTAACGTTAAACCAGCCACAGCCTGGGTATCCTTTGACAGCATTGATAAAAGCACACGACCAGTAAACAATGCTCCTTGGGGATTAAGGGTTACTGGCTTGCAATTGATGTAATAAGTACTATGTTGTCCTGAAGAGAGAACAAAATCACCTTCTTTGTAAGCCTGTTCACAAATTAAATCTAGCAGCTTATGACGCAGGGTTGTTAAATCGGCATTAGTAGCCCAAATCTCTTTCTGTGTGAGGGTTTCAGCTTGATAAGTCATTACAATCAATCAAAAATTGTGCTAAACCGGAAAGTGAACACTTTATACCAGTGAGCATTCCCAAATGTAATTGGAAGGCAAGTTTATATAAAGGTTCTGAAATTTAGCATAAGTTATGATTCGCACAAACACTAAAACACATGAAGATTAATTTAAAGTACCAACATTTCGGTAGTTTAATAGTACTACTTGCCACTACTTTTGGAGTTTCCACTGTCGCTTCTGCACAGAGTGCTCCTAATAGCCAATCACCAAATGCAGTTATTGAACGAGCTTTTTTTAAGGATGACCCCAATTTTTACGGGAATAACTCTTTTAGTCGCAATATTGACTGGATGCTTGGGCCTGGTACATTGTTCCGCAACTCTTTTCCCGAAAATGAAATAGCTCGCGATGCTGAATTGGTTAATGTTGTTTACCGGGATTTGTTAGCTCAACAATCCACAAACGACCCAATCCTTCGTACTCCTGACTTACCAAATCCTTACGGTTCTTCCTTGTTAACGTCTCCTCAAATGAACAGACTGCGAGCAGGGACTGAATTTCGCTTTGAATCTGTACAGTCACGGTAAAAGTAAATAAAAGTCCAGGGTACAGGAGTCGAACCTGTCTAACACGAATTATGAGTTCGTTGCCTCAACCGATCGGCCAACCCTGGTCGTCGAATATTAATCATATAGCAAATTTACTTTTTGTCAATACATCTAAAGAATTAGGCTGATTGGGTATTGCAAATTATGTACTCCTGCTTACACAAAAGGAAGGCTGTCAGACAGGAAAATTATTGTAGAGGAAAATGACGTAATATCACCACTACTTTATTTCACACTAGAATAGGGCAAACTATATATTTAATTGCTTAAGTATCTTGTATTCCTCTAAATTAATCCTGCGTCCTTTTTTGCCACTCTTTCAGGAATGATGAAACTAAACTCCACCGTTTTACTAACCTTGGTTCTTCTAACTACTATGTTGGGAGCCGGTTCAGTTAGTGCCTATTTAGGTTTCGCTGTGGGTAGCGAAGCTCTCAAAGGTGTTACCGCTCCCGATGCTCGTCCCACAACTAAATTTGCTAATAACAAAGCAGGAGCGACCCCCCAAGCAGGAGTGGCTCTTTTACGCGAATCAGATATTATCAAAACCGTTAAGGAACGTATCGAAGGCAAAACCAAAGCCGCTAAGTCCCAGAAAACCGAAGATGAAGAGGATGAGACTAATAAGCAACAAAAACCTCCAGAAAAACCCAAAGAAGAGGATTTAGATAAACCCCAAGCAGGTTTTCCTATCTCCTCCGACAGCGAAGGTGTTAATTTAGCTGTCCAGTCCGCTCGTTTTTCTGGTGGTGCTTTACTTGTTCGTGTCAAAATGCAGAATAAAGGACAAGATACTGTACGCTTTCTATATAGTTTCTTGGATGTCACCGATGATAAGGGTCGCACTTTGAGCGCTTCCACCGAAGGTTTACCATCTGAATTACCAGCCAACGGCCCAACTTTTTCTGGGACTGTCAGTATCCCCACGGCTTTACTTGATGATGTTAAGCGGATTTCTCTTTCCTTAACTGACTATCCTGCTCAGCGTCTCAAGCTACAAGTGTCTGATATTCCTGTCGAGCGCTAATAAGTAGGAGTCAAAACTCTCAACTCAAAACTTAAAATTTATACATGAATCTCTGGCGGTGAATGCTTATTTTAACTTGACTTGGACGGATATCGGGCTGCGATTTTTGTCAGTTTTACTGCTGATTGCTATCAATGCCTTTTTCGTCGCAGCTGAATTTTCTATGGTTACTGTGCGGCGATCGCGAATTCTCCAGTTGGTAGAAGCGGGAGATGTGCAAGCGATTTCGGTACAAACGCTGCAACGGAGTACAGACCGATTATTATCGACAACGCAGCTTGGTATAACGCTTTCGAGTCTAGCACTGGGGTGGATTGGCGAAAATACTATTGTTGTATTGGTAAGCACTTGGTTCCAATGGTTACCTTTGCCAGAAAGAACCAATATTTTTCTGGCACATTCCCTATCCATCCCCATTTCATTTCTTTTAATAGCCTATTTACAAATAGTTTTAGGAGAACTTTGCCCAAAATCCTTAGCGATGCTGTATTCAGAAGATTTAGCACGCTTTTTGGGACCTTTAGTCAAAGCAATTGTACGCTTTTTTACACCAGTAATTTGGATATTAAATCAATCAACCCGATGGTTATTGGGTATATTTGGCATTCAATACACAGGGCAAATATGGAGACCACCAGTTACACCAGAAGAATTGCAACTAATAATTTCTACAGAAAGAGAATCAATAGGTTTACAAGTAGCAGAAAGAGAACTACTAAATAATATCTTTGAATTCGGGGATGTAACAGCTCAAGCGATAATGGTTCCCCGGTCTAATATTGTAGCCCTGCCTAAAAATGCAACTTTACAAACATTTTTTAACGAGATGGCACTAACTGGTCACTCTCGCTACCCATTAATAGGTGAATCATTAGATGATATTGCGGGTATTGTGTATTTCAAAGACTTAGCAAAACCATTAGCAATAGGAAAATTAACACTTAATGCTCAAATACAATCTTGGATGCGTCCAGCAAGATTTGTGCCGGAAAATACAACATTAAGTGAACTACTACCAATGATGCGACAAGAAAAGCCAGCAATGGTGATGGTAGTAGATGAATTTGGGGGAACCGTAGGTCTAGTAACAATTCAAGATGTAATCTCTGAGATTATAGGCAAATCAGCGGAATCACAAAATGCATCAGATTTGCTAATCCAAAGAATAGACGAACAAACCTTTCAAGTACAAGCCCAAATGAACTTAGAAAACCTGAATGGAACACTAAATCTAAATTTACCTTTACGCAACGAATATCACACCATCGGTGGTTTTCTGCTATATAATTTGCAAAAAATTCCTAGCAATGGTGAAACCTTCCGCTATCAAAACTTAGAATTCACAGCAGTATCGGTAATTGGTCCTCGTGTGCATCAAATACAATTGCGACGTTTGGAGTGAAGAAGATTGGGGAGTGGGGATTGGGGATTGGGGAGTGGGGAGTGGAGAATTGGAAATTGGTACAACAGAGTAGATGAATCGACTCCCCCTAACGAACAAAAGAACGGCTTTCATATGAGTGAATTAGGTAAACTTTCCTGAAAAAAAACTTTTAGAGTGGTATATTTTCACATAATTGTACTTTCGGAGACAAAACGAGTGAATAAATTTCAATAGTATAAATCGACTCTTGAAGCAGACAAATCAACTAGATATGCTGCTGGGGACTCTGTTAAACGTCGAATTAACAGAATCAATACGTAAAAAAACACATCGACTTTTTATACATAAAATATGGGATAAAAAGAAACATAGCTATTTCTATTGTGAAAAATGCAAAAGGTATTCGCAATCACTTGCGAAATTTTTTTCTGTTTGCATATTTATGATTTTAAAGTTACCAAAAAGACATGTTGTGTTTTATGTAAACCCCAAAAAAAGCATCTGTCTTAGAGTTGTCATCAAAAACAATGCCAGATGGTGGGAACTCACAACAAACTTTGAAATTCTTCATAAACAGAACCTCTATGTTACCATCTGGATGGTTTTAAACGGATTCGTAACTATAAATCAAAAAAAAGTACGAAGTCCAAGCATAGCGTCTCTCTAAATTTGGTGGTTGAGGAGATATATAGTAGTGCAAGAAAGCATGTCAGTGGCAGAACCGAATCCATATTCACAGCGTAACCAGCCACGGCCAATCCGCATAGGCGTAATTGGTGTGGGTAACATGGGACAACACCACACTCGTGTACTGAGTTCAATGAAAGATGTTGAACTGGTGGGTGTAGCAGATATCAGCGTCGAACGAGGGATAGAAACTGCCAGTAAATACAAGGTACGTTTCTTTGAAGATTACTGCGAATTACTGCCCCATGTGGAGGCTGTTTGCATTGCGGTTCCCACCCGTCTGCATTACGCGGTCGGTATGAACTGCTTGTTAGCCGGAATACATGTACTAATTGAAAAACCAATAGCGGCAAGTATTTCCGAGGCAGAATCGTTGGTAAATGCGGCAGCAGAGTCTGGCTGTATTTTGCAAGTAGGACACATTGAGCGCTTTAATCCAGCATTTAGCGAACTTAGCAAAGTGCTGAAAATAGAGGAAGTGCTGGCTTTGGAAGCTCACCGTATGAGTCCTTATTCAAATCGAGCAAATGATGTTTCTGTTGTATTGGATTTAATGATTCATGACATAGACCTTCTTTTGGATTTAGCAGCTTCCCCAGTAGTAAAATTAACAGCAACAGGTACTCGTAGTCCTGATTCTGCTTATTTAGATTACGTCACAGCCACTTTAGGATTTGCCAACGGCACGGTAGCGACCCTAAGTGCGAGTAAAGTCACCCATCGTAAAATTCGTAAAATTGTTGCCCACTGTAAAGATTCTTTTACTGAGGCAGATTTTTTGACTAATGAAATTTTAATTCATAGACAGTTTACAGGCAATTCGACTAACGAAAGAAAGCAAACACTTTACAGGCAAGATGGATTAATTGAAAAAGTTTACACGAATAATAAATTAGAGCCGTTGCGTGCCGAGTTGGAACATTTCACCAACTGCGTGCGTGGGGGTAATCAGCCTTCCGTAGGTGGGGAACAAGCGCTGAAAGCCTTAAGATACGCATCTTTAATTGAGCAGATGGCTTTGGACGACCGAGCATGGAACACAAACGACTGGCAACCAGAACCAGTAGTACAATCATTAACACATACACTCTAGCGAAGGAAGAAGGAAGAGAAAAGAAGGAAGAAGGTATTTGTTAGAGAATTTAAAATTCTTAGCAAAATAGTGGAGAAAAATTTCTTCCTTCTTTCCTCTTTTATCTTCCATCTTCCTTCTTCCTTAATTTATACAACTTTAGGTAGCGCAGCTTGGGCTGGTCTGCTAACATACTCAGGATATACACTGTGAAATCAGTATGAACTTGTAGAAACATACATAAGTATTATCTCCAAGGTTGTGCAAAATGCGCTTGTCTTCTCGGTAATTTTCTGGATAGTCAAGCGCAAAGAGAAAACTAGAAAAAAATAAAAATCAGGAGAAATTTGTGTAATAGCAAGCGTTACGTATGCTGCAATTTACTCTAAACTGTGAGAATTAATGCTCACAATAGACTTGCAACATCAAGACATGCCGCTTGCACCGTAAGTAATTTTTGGCATATTTTAGCTACACGCTGTAACTACCGAAAAATCTGGTAGCACAGGTTTTTGTAAGACCAGCATGATAACTTGTTAAAGCAACGTAAGGACTAGGAGCTTTCATGACAGACCAACCATCAGCCGCTACCCCAATGAACGCTGCGGCAATTCCTATGAATAAGGTATCGGCAGCAGCGACACCGATTAACTCAATTCCTAAAACTACACCTACCACTGGTGGTGGTGGTTACAACGGAAAGGCTATTCTCAGTGTTGACTTGGGAAGAACTTCTACCAAAACTTGTGTTAGCCGCGAACCCAATAATGTGGCTTTTATCTCCTCCAACGTTAAACAGATGACAATGGAGCAAGTACGCGGTGGTATATTTGAAGCCCGCGCTACTGACCCATTGATGGATTTGTGGTTAGAGTATCAAGGTAAAGGTTACGCTGTTGGTCAACTAGCTGCTGACTTTGGCGCAAATCTCGGAGTTGGTCAATCTAAGGTTGAGGACGCACTTGTCAAAGTAATGGCTTGTGCTGGTTACTTCAAACTAAAAGATGAAATTACCGTTATTTTAGGTCTACCTTATCTGGGCTTAGACCAATTTGAACGGGAAAAAAATGAGTTAATCAGCCAAGTAAGCGGTCCTCATGTAATGAACTTCCGTGGGGAAAGTATTTCCATTAATGTTACCAAGGTTTGGGTAATGCCAGAAGGTTATGGCAGCCTGTTATGGTGCGAATCCCAACCCAAAAAAGCTCCTACTACTCCTGATTTCACCAGATTATCGGTCGCGATTGTTGACATAGGACATCAAACCACCGATTGTTTAATGATTGATAACTTCCGTTTCGCACGGGCTGCTTCTAAGAGCGAAGATTTCGGAATGAACAAGTTTTATGAACTAGTAGCAGCTGAAATCGAAGGTGCTGATAGCCAGTCTTTATCATTAATTTCTGCTGTCAACAAGCCAAAAGGCGAACGCTATTATCGTCCAAGAGGTGCTAGTAAACCCACCAATTTGGATGATACTCTCCCCAACCTAAAGGAAATGTTCTCCCGTGAAATTTGTAGTCGTGTGTTAGCATGGCTACCAGAGCGGGTAACTGATGTAATCCTCACTGGTGGTGGTGGCGAGTTTTTCTGGGAAGACATTCAACGTCTACTTAAAGAAGCAAAAATTAACGCCCATTTAGCTGCACCCTCGCGACAAGCGAACGCCTTGGGGCAGTATATTTATGGAGAGGCTCAATTATCCGCCAATCGCGCTGCTAGGGCATAATATTGAAAAATGTTCCAATGGTCAAAAAAGGTAGTTAAATCGGTTACGTTTAATCCAGGGGTCGCTGACGAAAGCTTGTTAGGACTTGTGGAAAGTCATTTGGACAATAACCCCCATCTGACTTTCAGCGACCTTTGTAAGGAAGCCTTGTGGCAAACTTTATGCGTACCGGAATCTGTCCGACCTGGTGGTAAACCGACGGCAACGGCAACAGGAACACCAACTTCGCCAACAACAGCATCACCGCAGTTTGAACTCCAAATAATTCAACTGCAACGTCAATTAGCTGACCTTGAGGGACGTTTTTTCGCCAAGGAATCAAATCGGTTAGCGGAGATGGAACGCCAAATTTCGCAACTTTCTCAACAAGTAGCTCAACTGGCTATGATGGTGAACCATGCACCTGTTTACCAATCTCCGTCAACCCCAGTACCAGCGGCAGAGGTAGTACATACAAACAAACCTACTCCTACCCCTCCTCAAGAGGTTGACCCCTTACTCAACCGCCTTAGTCAGTTTCTTGATGATTTCTAAGGCTGAATTTAATTTTCCTTTTAGGATAAGGGAAAATTATTGCTTGGAAGAATAAAACATGCTGTAGAGACGTGAAAATTCACGTCTTTACTCATTTCTCCCCATTAATTAAAACTTTAGCAGAGAAAATCGTTTTTTTTGATAAATAATTGGCAAAGTTTCTTTATATATACAAAGTTTCAACAAATATTTCATAACTAATATTTTTAAACTACTATGTAATTATGATAAAAATTTAGTTAAATATTAGACTTACCAATTACCAATTACCAATTACCAATTACCAATTAACCACATCCGGCTTGACATTTTATACATTGTAAATGTTAATATCCACGTTTGATTAGTTAGGAAATTCCCATGTCAGTTACCAGTAATCCAATCAAATTTGGTACAGACGGATGGCGCGGAGTCATCGCTGATGAATTTACTTTTGAGCGTGTTGCCTTAGTTGCGCCCGCTGCGGCTAAAGTATTGTTATATACATATGGCGAAATGGTTGGGACACGCACAATCATTGTCGGTTATGACCGCCGATTTATGTCGGAAGATTTTGCGAAAAAAGTCGCAGACACGTTAATCGAGTCAGGATTTGATGTGCTGTTGACGGATACTTTTGCCCCAACTCCTGCATTTAGTTGGGCAGCAAAAGAACTAAACGCTTTAGGAGCGTTGGTGATAACCGCAAGTCACAATCCAGGAAAATATTCGGGATTAAAAGTAAAAGGTGCTTTTGGCGGCTCAGTACCCCCGGAAATTACAAAGGAAATAGAAGCTTTATTACTAGGTGAAGTTTCATTTAACGCCCCCCCAGGCGAGTTAGAAATGTTTAATCCTTGGGGAAGTTATTGTCAAGGTTTAGAAGGAAAAGTTAATATTGCTAAAATTCGCGATGCTATTGATACAGGTAAATTAACTTTGTTTGTTGATGTTATGCATGGTGCAGCAGCAGGGGGATTAGCTATGCTGTTGGGCGATAAAGTTAAAGAAATTAACAGTAATCGTGACCCCTTATTTGGTGGGGGTGCGCCAGAACCTTTACCAAAGTATATTTCCAGCTTGTTTGAGGTTATGGCAAATCACCGCTCAGCAAATCCAGATGGTTTAGCTGTCGGTTTGGTCTTTGATGGCGATTGCGACCGCATCGCGTCTGTAGATAAAAATGGTAATTTCCTCAGTTCGCAGGTGTTGATTCCCATATTAATCGACCACTTAACTAAGAGAAGAGGTTTTACTGGTGAAATAGTTAAAACTGTTAGCGGCTCTGATTTAATTCCTTTGGTAGCTAAGCTGCATAATTTGTCTGTGCATGAAACTGCTGTTGGTTATAAATATATTGCTGACAGGATGTTAACCACTCCAGTATTGCTGGGTGGAGAAGAATCTGGGGGTATTGGTTACGGTAGCCATATTCCCGAACGGGATGCGTTATTGTCAGCGCTTTATGTGCTGGAGGCAATTGTAGAATCTGAGATGGATTTAGGTGAATATTACAGTCATTTACAGTCCTTAGCAGAGTTCAATTCCGCTTATGACCGTATCGATTTACCCCTGGCTAGTATGGAAGTACGAGCACGTCTTTTGGAACAGTTGCAAAGTACACCGTTGACGGAAATTGATGGCAAAGCTGTAATTGATTGTCAAACAATTGATGGTTATAAATTCCGTCTTGCTGATAATAGCTGGTTAATGATTCGCTTTAGCGGTACTGAACCTGTTTTACGTCTTTATTGCGAAGCTCCGACTATTGAGCAAGTGCATCAAACTCTTGCTTGGGCTAAACAATGGGCTGAGTAAATTAATTGCTTAAACAAAGATAAGTAGTGGGGGCTTTTCAGCTCCCTAGTTGTAGATGGTCGCATAATAGCGTTTTGGACGCCCTTGCTTTCTTGCTAGTATATCGGTATTTTTGTATCATATAGAAATACCGAAAATTAAAAGAGACGTGTCATGAACGTACAGCTTGGAGAAACTTTTGATAATTTTGTAGCAGAACTTATTGCCAACGGACTATACGAATCACAAAGTGAGGTTCTACGCGAGGCACTACAGTTGCTAAAAGAGCGGGAAGACTTAAAAAAACTTAAGCTTGAAGAACTAAAACAAGAGGTTAAAAAGGGGATTGACCAACTTGAGCGGGGGGAATTTTATACTTATAGTTCATCAGAAGATTTGGCTTCGGAAATTAAGGCAGAAGGTCGGAAAAAACTTGGTGCAATGCAAAGGAACACCCAAGCATGAGGGAGTTACGAATTACCGTTGAGGCAAAGGGAGATTTGGCAGACATTTGGTGGTTCGTTGAACAAAATAATGAGTCAGCATTTGAATTTTGTTCACTACGTTGTGCGTCGCGCTTATTTTGAATTCCGCCTTGCGGTACTAGATTGCGATAAAATGCTGAATCCGCTACACTAGTATATTAAGAAGTAAAGCTTGCTGAGAATAGCAACTACTCAGTAAACATTAATAAAAAGCAAAAATTTTTATAAGTTTGTGTAAAAAAATGATTAAACAATCTGGCTATTATCGGTTTCCGACAGTTGCAGGTAACCGGGTAGTTTTTGTATGCGAAGATGACCTTTGGAGCGTTTCTTTAGAAGGTGGTATAGCAACACGTTTAACATCAAACCTGGGAGAAGTAACTCACCCATTTTTGTCTCCAGATGGAACACAATTAGCGTTTGTGGGTCGAGAAGAAGGGCATCTGGAAGTTTATGTAATGCCTGCAGATGGGGGTGTTGCGAGGAGACTAACATATCTAGCAGCAGATTCCAGCGTGGTAGGTTGGAGTCAAGATGGCACATCAATTATTTTTGCTAGTAATACAGCCCAAGCTTTTAATAGAATATACAAACTATACAAAATAAATACAGAAGGTGGATTTCCGGAAAATTTACCATTAGGATTAGCACATCACATTTCCTATAGTGCTAATGGTGGCAGAGTATTGGGTAGAAATACCAATGATATTGCACGTTGGAAACGTTACCGAGGTGGTAGAGCAGGAGTACTATGGATTGATGTTCAACAAACAGGTATATTCCAAAAGTTAATTAATTTACCCGGAAACTTAGCTTCCCCGATGTGGATAAAAGACCGCATTTACTTTATCTCCGACCATGAGGGAATTGGTAATATCCATTCTTGTACAACCAATGGATTAGATTTAAAACAGCACACTAATAGCCGTGATTACTATGTTCGTAATGCCACTACGGATAGTAAATCAATAGTATATCAAGCGGGTGCGGAGCTTTTTTACTTTAACCCCGCAACAGAGGAACATCAGCAAATTCAAATAGATTTCCGGAGTCCACAAATGGGGATTATCGTTATCCTCCCAACTATGGCTTGGGTTTGTTAGGTGCAGATTTTTCCTACGATGCAGAGGCTGATGCTTATAGAGTCGAACATATTGTACGTGGTGACTCTTGGAACGAAAAAGCAGACTCTCCTTTAAATCGTCTTGGTGCTAATGTGCAGGTCGGAGACTTGCTGGTAGCTGTAAACGGACAAAGAGTTAGTAAAGAACAATCACCACATGAATTGTTGGTCAACCAAGCAGACTTTGAAGTGATTCTCACATTTGCGACTTCAACACCAGATGGATACCGTACAATTACGGTAAAAACTCTCAGAAGCGAAACAAAGGCTCGTTATCGTGAATGGGTTGAACGCAATCGTCGGATTATTCACGAAAAAACAGATGGTCGCGTTGGTTACGTCCACGTACCTGACATGCAAGCTGTAGGTTATGCGGAATTTCATCGTTATTACCATGTGGAAGCCCAAAAAGAAGCACTAATCGTGGATGTGCGTTATAACACTGGTGGCAACGTATCTCAATTACTACTAGAAAAATTATCACGCAAACCCATTAGTTACAAATTCTCCCGTTGGTGTAAACCATTTCCCTATCCTAAGTATTCTATGGGTGGACCGATTCTGACAATTACTAACGAATACGCAGCTTCTGACGGAGATATTTTTAGCCATTGCTTCAAACTAATGAAATTGGGAACATTAATAGGAAAACGCACTTGGGGTGGTGTAATTGGCATCACACAAAATCAGCACTTAGTAGATGGAGGAATCGTAAAACAACCAGAATTTTCCTCTTGGTTTCCAGATGTTGCTTGGGGTGTAGAAAATTATGGCACTAATCCAGATATTGAAGTGGAAATTAAACCTCAAGATTGGGCAGAAAATAAAGACCCACAGTTAGATAAAGCGATTGAAGTTATTTTACAACAGTTGTCGGAAAATCCAGTGCAATTACCTGATTTTAGTCAGCGTCCTCGGTTGAATTTACCAGATTCATATTAAAAAGTATTTAATAAAAATTTACGTGAACCATTGATAAAGCGTGTAGATTTTCTGTAAGAATAAAACTATCAATCATTTGTTATTAATCAATTAGAATCTACAAACCTACTCAATGAAATACTGCAAAAAGATGCCTCTGATGTGCTAGCTTGGTTGAAACAAGTTTGGTCGGGACAATTACAATCACCAGAGAATTTTAATTGGCATGGTTTTGCAGAAGCAGCGGCTTTTGACGCTCGGTCAAATCTTGATAATAGTTCATTAGTTTCCAGCCTTTCTTGGGCAGAGGTAGCAACGTCGGTTTACGAGCATCTTGGGAACTCAGCATCCGAGTCAGCAGCAGAATTGTACCGTAACTCATCAATGTTACTGCGAACTGCCATGATAGCGAAACTAGGTTCAGTACCAGGTAATCCAGTTCTCGATATCGACCAGGTTGTTAATTGGTTTTTTAATGAGTTAAAGATTTCTCCAGATGAAGCAAACAAAAAAGCAACTAACTGGAGAAATTGTAATATTCAAGAAATTCGAGAATTAAGAAAAATTAAAAATAGGTTAAATATAATATCTGTGTTAATAGAGAGCGATAAATTAACTCCAAATCAAAAACTTAGCACCTGGCTTTCCTTAAAAAGCAAGTTGCCTTAAAACTCAAAGTTCAAAGCTCAGCACACCTGCTGATAACCCCACGGAAATCCTAAGAAGGTGTTTATAAATAAAATATTAAGCGCTATGTATATTACAGTCTAGTATATTACAAGCCAGCCAGTGACTAAAGTCACTGTCTAAAAGCTAAAGTCCTCTGAAGAGGACTAAGAAGCAATAAGATTTTTAGGAGTATTTTAAAGTGTGTAAAATACTTGTTTTGATGTATTACTCAGTCCTCTTTCAGAGGACTTCAGCTTTTAGACAGGGAATTTATTCCCTGGCTTCTAGCTTCTAGTGGTATGAATAAAGCTTAATATTTTATCTATAAACACCTTCTAAGAGCGTACAATACTCAAAACTAAATTAGCAACCGCTTCAATAAATTCATCAGGAGTAATGGGTTTAACAAAATGGTGGCTGTAACCAACATCAAGAATTCGTTTACGGTCTGCATCAGTCGCGTAAGCAGTAAGTGCTATTGCAGGAATTGATGTGCCTTCTTGAAGTGGTAACGTCTTAATTTGCCTAAGTAACTGAAAACCATCCATATCTGGCATACCGATATCACTAACCAACACATCAGGTATATTAATCTTAATAGCTTCCAAAGCCGCTTTAGCAGAAGTCACAGATGTTACCTGTGCTCCTGTTTGTTCTAACAAAAATGAGACAAACTCCAAATTGTCAGCATCATCATCAACAGCTAACACCTTAACCCCAACCAAAGATGGAAAACCGTTATCTATTTTTGCCTCTTGTATTTCTTTTTCGGGGACAAAAATCACAGGTAAATTAATAATAAAAGTTGCTCCCTGTCCCTCACCAGGACTTTCTGCCATAATTGTGCCACCGTGCAATTCCACTAAGTGACGCGAAATAGCTAAACCCAATCCCAATCCACCAAATTGACGTGTGGTACTAGCATCAGCTTGACGGAAATATTCAAAAATATGAGGCAAAAACTCTGGTGTAATACCCTTACCTGTGTCACGAACGCGCAATTGCAGTTGAGAATTGATTTGTTCCAAAAAAATCTCAACCTTACCACCAGCATTAGTAAATTTGACTGCGTTAGTTAAGAGGTTGCAAACGACTTGTTGCAGACGGTTAGCATCTCCCAAAACTTTACCTGTATGAGGATTAAGTTGCAATTCTATTTGAATAGATTTAGCTTCTGAAGCCAAACGCACCGCTTCTAAAGATGCTTGTATAACAGATGCAAAATCAAAGGCTGACAAATTTAATTTGATTTTACCCCGCAAAATTCGCGAAACATCAAGCAAGTCATCTATCAATTGCACCTGAAGTTTAGCGTTGCGTTCGATAGTATTAACAGCTTGAATTGTTCTATTTTGGTCTAACTTACCGCTTTTGAGTATTTTTGCCCAGCCTAAAATAGGATTAAGAGGAGTACGAAGCTCGTGAGATAAAATCGCCAGAAATTCATCTTTTACACGGTTTGCCGCTTCCGCTGACTCTTGAGCAAGACGACGCTTTTCCGCTTCCGCTAAAGCATGGTCGCGCATACTTCGATACTCTTGCACACGAAATGTTAAATCAGTTACATCCTGAATCGACATAAGCGCGTAGTAGTCATCATCTAGTCCAGGCAATGAAGTTACAGTTGTGTGCTGAATACGATTTTTCCCATGTGGTAGTGGCGCAGGAATAGTATATTTATGTAATTGCGATGAGAAAATTGTCGGAAGTCCACCTTGAAAAACTTGTTCCAAGCGACTCGTATAATGAGGTTGCCCAAAATGAGGAAATATTTGTGTAATTGGCGTACCTAAAATTTGATTGCGAGGAATTTTTGTCCATTCTTCTAAACAACTGTTCCAAAACAGAACAATATAATCGGATTGTAGAACACACACACCCAATGGGATTAAATCAAAATAGCTAAATTTTTCCTGCGCCTGACTTATTTTGTTCATCATCATTCAGGTACACATTTTACTTTTAACATCACCTTACTACCTAAATAACATAATTTTACAATAATTTAACTTAAAGATAGATTTACTTTCTTTACTTTCTTGGCTCTCTTGGCTCCCTTGGCGGTTCGTAATTATATAAAATTATGACAAATTTTATAAAACCCCTAATCCCAATTCTTTATTAATCGCATCAATCAATACATCAAAAGAATCCATCTCAAAAATTAATACAATATCACCCATAAGTTCTAAATTTTCTATTTCAAAGCTCGCTTGCGCTAATAAAAATACAGCTTCCTGACGAACATTATCCAGAGATAATACTTGCTCAATAGAGTCTTCTAAATACGTCGGTAGTGCATAATTAAGATGTTGATTAAGAACATTACTAATTGAACCCATGATGCCGTTAATCACGATATTACCAACTTCGCTTAATGTACCAATTTTCACAGAATCCAAATCAGGGCTATCCGCATCTTCCCCGGTCAGCACACTAACGAGTTTCGATGCACTTGTAGTCGGAAAAATTAAATTTGCTTTTCCTGAAAATGAACCCGTGAAATTTAATCGCACAGCAGCAAAATCATCTTTATCAAACCGCTGTTTTAGCTCTTTTTGTAAATCACTAAAACTGAGAACTTGAACTGAGGGAATTTTTAAAAAAATCCGTGAACCAAGCATTTGATTGAGTAGATTAGCCGCTCGACCAACACCAATATTTATTAACTCTTGTAAAGCATCAATATGTGCCTCTTCAAGTTTACGCATGGTATATATCATTTTACTCCCGAACGTCACATGCTTGACGTACTGCTTGACGTACCTCACTCTCATTGATAGGCTTATTTAAAAAGCCAACAGCGCCAAGTTCCAATCCACGTTCACGTGTAGCATCTTGGATATCAGCAGAAATGATTATCGTCGGCACAGTTATACCTTCGGTTTGTAATATCTCAAGAAAAGCAAACCCATCTACATCTGGCATTAATATATCTGTTAAAACACAGTCAGGAGTATGATTTCTAATCATCTCCAGTCCCTCCTTTCCATTACTTGCTTCCAATATCTCATAACCATCCAGTTGGAGAATTTTACGAAGCATCCTGCGAGCAAAGGCGGCGTCATCAACAATCAGGATAGAGGTCATTTTTCACACTTTAACTTAGGTTGAATCGAATAATTCGTTACTTAAAACTACTTCAGTTCAATACTTAATACTTATTAAGTTTCACCTCAACTTCTATAAAAATATTTTTCTTGTTATAAAAATAAATATATAACAATTATTCGTTTTCTAAAAAAAATGTTTAAATAATATTATTTTAAACATTGTCTCAACGTAAAATAAAATAGTCATCATCCTTAAGGATGATTTCAATTCTATCTGTAGATAGATGTATATTTATAAGAAGCTAGGCTTAGTATTGGCATGAAATATATAATTCTTTCAATTATATAACACTTATTATGCTTGAATTAGACAGCGATGATATTAAAGCATTTTTAGCTGAAAGTTATGAGAACATTAATCAGATTGAAACCGATATTGTTGATTTAGAAAAAACATCAACTGTTAGCGATAAATTAGTAAATATTTATCGCTATTTACATACAATAAAGGGTAATTGTGGTTTTTTAGCTTTTTCCAAATTAGAAGCAGTGGCTCATGCTGGTGAAAGCTTACTTGGAAAATTGCGTGAAGGAAGATTAAAAATAAATGCAGAAATAATCACAATATTACTTCAAACAATCGACAACATACGTAATATTTTAAGTAATATAGAAGCTAGCAATAGTGAAGGTGAAGAAGATTATTCCTATTTGATTCAAACTATTAATAATTTGGGAGTGGGGAGTGGGGAGTTGGCAATAGGGAGTGAGGAGTTGGGAGTGGGGAGTGGGGAAAGTATAGAAATAAAAGAAGAAACTATTTCCGCTCTCCCGCTTTCATCCCCCTCATCCCCTCCACTCCCCACTCCCCACTCCCCACTCCCCACTTCCCAATCTTCCATCCGTGTCGATATCGAATTACTCGACAAAATGATGAATTTAGTTGGTGAGTTGGTGCTAACACGCAATCAGTTTTTACAGTTTGGAAGTGATTTAGAGGATACAAAGTTTAATACAATTAGTCAGCGACTAAATTTGATTTCCTCGGAACTACAATTCGGGGTAATGAAAACCCGGATGCAACCAATAAATACAATTTGGCAAAAACTACACCGTGTAGTACGTGATGTTGCAGTCGTATCTGGAAAGCAAGTACAAGTAGAAATTATAGGAGGGGAAACAGAACTCGACCGTAATATTATAGAAGCTATCAAAGACCCAACAATGCATTTAGTCCGCAACTGCATTGACCACGGGATAGAAACACCCGAAGTACGAATATCTTGTGGTAAACCTGTCCAAGGAAAATTGCGTCTGCGAGCATTTCATGAAGGTAGTAAAGTCAATATCGAAATTAGTGATGACGGTAAGGGAATCGAATGGGACAGCATCAAACGAAAAGCTCAAGAAATAGGGTTAATTAGTTCAACGCAAGTTAAAAATCTGAGCAAAAACGAAGCCTTCAACTTGATTTTTTCATCAGGTTTATCCACATCTAGCCACGTTAGCAACTTGTCAGGACGAGGTGTGGGAATGGATGTAGTTAAAACAAATATCGAACGGGTAAACGGCACAATTCAAATTTATAGTCAACCTGGAGAAGGTACGACGTTTAAAATTAAAATTCCTCTGACACTGGCAATTATTCCAGTTTTAATTATTAGCAGTGGTAAGCAATTTTTTACCATTCCTCAAGCGAGCATTCAAGAATTAGTACGACTTGAAAGTGGAGTAGCAATCAACAACATAGAAGAACTTTATGATATTCCGGTATTAAGGTTACGGGGAAAGATTTTGCCCATCGTGTATCTAAATAAAATTTTTGGATTTGAGGAGACACAAAATGCTGACACTATATATATAGTCGTTATCAAAGCTGAAGACTATCATTTTGGCTTGGTTGTAGACGCAATCGAAGATACTCAAGATATTGTTGTCAAACCTTTGGGACAGCAATTAAAAGACATGACTGTATTTTCTGGTGCAACAATTCTGGGGAATGGTCAGGTTGCATTAATAATTGATGCAGTTATACTGGCTAATCTTGCAGGTGTTACATCCCAAATTCAACAGCGTTTATCTACGGTTACATCCACAACTAATATATTAGAAGATGACCGTCAAATGATACTTTTATTTCAAGCAGGGGAAAATACAAGGATGGGTATCCCTATTAGTCTAGCTAATCGTCTTGAAGAGTTTCCCTATGCAGCGATTGAAACTATAGGCAATCAAAAAGTAATTCAATATCGTGGTGAGGTACTTTCACTTATTGATTTGAAAACTGTATTTCCCGACAATTGGCAAAACATAGTATCTAGGGAAATTATTCAAGTGGTTGTGGTTTCATTAAACCAAAAGCATAACTTCGGTATTATTGTAGGCAAAATCTTGGATATTGTAGAAGAGCCTCTCAAAGTTTTGGGAACCCCGACCCGTTTGGGAATTAAAACACTCGCAGTTATCCAAAACCAAATTACTGAAATACTTGACATCGAAAATGTAATTCATATTGCTAATCCTTATTTGTTGAGGGGAGTGGGGGAGATTAGGGAGATTGGGGGAGATTAGAAGAATGCAGTTTTGTACTTTTTTTATTAATGATATTTACTTTGGTATTGATGTCATGCAAGTTCAAGAGGTTGTTCGCTTTCAAGAAATTACTCCTATCCCACTTGCACCCCTGGATATTGCGGGTTTAATTAATTTACGTGGACAAATTATTACTGTAATTGACCTTAAGTGTAGGTTGGATATGAGTAAGGAATTAATGGTAGATGAACATGGTAGTTTTAATATTATATTATGTACTGGGTTGGAATTAGTGAGTTTACTAGTTGATGAAATGGGGGATGTTGTGGAGATAATTGATAGTGAGATTGAAGATACTCCGGCTACTTTAAATGGTAATATTAGGCAGATGCTATATGGGACTTATCAATTTGACGATAGTTTTTTATTGATTTTAAATGCAGAAAAAGTTTTGGGGAGTAAGGGTTTTATGAGTTAACGAACCGCCATAAACCGGAGGTTTTCCCGCAGGGTAGAGTCCAAGGAAGCCAAGAAAAGAAAGAAAAGATAAATTTTTCGCTATTACATTATAAATTTTTAGCAATAAATAAATGATGAGTTATGAGTAATCAAGTAAGTTTAAGTGATGCTAAATGGCAAGTTTTATTAGATGCATTACAATCTGTAAATAATGGAGACTTGACAATACGTTTATCTTTTAATGATGGTGATGGTTTAAGCGAAGTTGCTGATGCTTTTAATCAATTAGTAGCTTCTAATGAAAGTTTTGCTAATAGTATTGCGTCAATTAGTACGAGTGTTGGTGAGGATGGTAAGTTAGGTCAACGGTTGTCAAATAGTTCTATATCGGGATGGGACGATAGTGTTAATGCTATCAATTTGTTAATTGATAATTTGACTCAACCAACGATGGAAGCTGAGCGAGTACTTGGTGCTATTGCTCGTGGGGATTTGTCGCAAAAAATGTCTTTGGAAAATAATGGTAAGTCTTTGAATGGTGAGCTTTTACGGGTGGCTACTATCGTTAATTCGATAGTAGAGCAGCTTAATAGTTTTGCTACTGAGGTCATTCAAATGGCACGAGAAGTTGGGACGGAAGGTAAGCTCGATTCACAAGCTGTGGTTGAAGATGCTTCTGGTATTTGGCAAGAATTAATTGAAAGTGTCAACCGTATGGGAAGCACTCTGGGTGGGCAAATTCGCAATATTGCTGAAATTTCTACTGCGGTTGCACAAGGTAATTTAAGCAAAAAAATCACTGTTGAGGCTCAAGGAGAGTTAGAAGTATTCAAAGATACTGTGAATACTATGGTTGAGCAGCTTAATATTTTTACGGGCGAAATTATCAGAGTTACTCGCGAAATTGGAACGGAAGGTAAGCTCGGTGCTAGTGCTACGGTTGAAAATGCAACTGGAACCTGGAAGGAACTAATCGAAAATGTCAACCGTATGTCACAAAATGTTACTTATCAATTCCGAAGTATTGCGGAAATTGTATTAGCAGTATCGCAGGGTGACTTATCTAAGCAAGTTGAAACACAAAATGTTGGCGAATTTAGTGCGCTAACTAACAATGTCAACACGATGATAATCAACCTGCAAAATTCTATTCAACAAATTGCTGAAATAGGTTCTACGGTTGCTTCTGCATCAGAAGAATTTAGTACCGTTAGTCGGGAAATGACAGTAAATGCCAAGCAAACCGCTGAGCAAGCAACATCAGCATCCGCTTCTGCCGAACAAATAAGTCAAAATTCAATCACTGTGGCTACTGCTGTAGAAGAAATGAACGCTAGTATTCGCGAGATTTCCAAAAATGCTGCGGAAGGAGCACTGGTAGCAATATCTGCCGTTAATAGTACCAATGACACGAATATTACAATCACTAAACTTGGTCAAAGTAGTATCGAAATTGGCAAAGTAATCAAAGTAATTACCTCAATAGCTCAACAAACCAACTTACTCGCACTTAACGCTACCATCGAAGCAGCAAGAGCAGGCGATGCTGGTAGGGGATTTGCGGTAGTTGCAGGCGAAGTTAAAGAATTAGCTAAACAAACTAGTAAAGCTACGGAAGATATTAGCCAGCGGATTGAAGCAATTCAAACCGATACTAAAAGCTCAGTCGAAGCAATCACGGAAATTACAAGCATCATCAACCAAATCAACGACATTCAAAACACAATTGCGATCGCAGTCGAGCAACAAACCGCAGCCACCAGCGAAATATCTCGTAACGTCTCCCAAGCAGCCCAAGCGAACATAGATATAGCCAAAAATATTAGTATCGTCGCTTTAAACGCTCAAAACACAACATTAGGAGCAAGCAATACTTCCCAAGCTGCAAGCGAGCTATCGCATATGGCAGTAGAATTGCAAAAAGTCATCAGCAAATTCAAATATTGACGCAATTCGCAACTCCCCATTCCCCACTCCCCATTCCCCATTCCCCACTCCCCACTCCCCACTCCCCACTCCCCACTCCCCAAAAAATGAAAATTCGCGTCCTTATAGTAGATGATGCAGTCACCGTTCGCAGTCGAGTATCAAAAGTTTTATCTACCGTACCCGAAATTGAAATTGCTGGGGTGGCTGCAAATGGACGCATAGCCCTTGCTGCAATTCCCCAAACAAATCCGGACGTAATAATCTTGGATGTAGAAATGCCAGACATGAATGGGCTGGAAACTTTAGTAGCTATCCGCGAAAAGTATCCAGAATTACCAGTAATCATGTTTAGTAGCTTCACAATAGCAGGGGCTACAATAACCTTAGAAGCATTATCATTAGGAGCAAATGACTACGCGACCAAGCCCAGCAACTTAGGTAGTATCGAAGCTGCAAACGAACACATCCTGACCAACCTGGTACTTAAAGTCAAATTATTTGGCAAATTATTTGAGACACAAAACATAGAACAACAAGAACAGGAAGCAAGAGAAATACATTTGCCGACCTCCCCAGTTCTCCCAGATATTTTCTTAAATACTTCCACTGCAAAAATCGATGTAGTAGCGATAGGCGTCTCAACCGGAGGACCAAATGCTTTAGCGCAAATCCTACCAGCTTTTCCTGCTGACTTTCCCGTCCCGATTTTGATTGTCCAGCACATGCCACCGGTGTTTACGCAGTTGCTAGCAGAGCGACTTAATTCAAAGTGCCAAATTTTGGTTAAGGAAGCAGTAGCAGGTACAGTCATCAAAGGAGGAGAAGCTTGGATAGCACCCGGAGACTACCACATGGTGGTCGAGCAAAATAATGGTAACAAAGTACAAATAGGAATAAACCAAGCACCACCAGAAAATTTCTGTCGTCCAGCAGTTGACATTTTATTGTATTCAGTAGCAAAAATATACGGAGCCAAAAGCCTTGCTGTAATTCTTACAGGTATGGGGCAAGATGGATTACGTGGTTGCCAGTACATTCGTGAAGTTGGAGGCCATATTTTTGTACAAGACCAAACTAGCAGTGTAGTTTGGGGTATGCCTGGATTTGTCGCAAATGCAGGACTAGCCGAACGAGTGATTCCTATCGACCAAATGGCGGGTGCAATAAAGCAAGAAGTAGGTAATAATTAGCTTTGTAATAGACACAATGAGGACTATCAGCAGTATCGATTTTGATTATCTTCGCAAATTAATTCGCAGTCACTCAGGTGTTGCTCTTGAGGCTGGTAAAGAATATTTAGCAGAATTACATTTAGCAACTCTAGCACAACAAATAGGATTTGACTCAATTAGTGAGTTGGTAGAGCACCTAAAGAATTTACCATTTGGGAGCTTACATGTACAAGTAATAGAACTATTACTGAACTACGAAACAAGTTTTTTTAGAGATACTTATCCTTTTGAAATATTAAAAGACCTTGTATTACCAGAAATAATTAAACAGCAAAAATCAGACGAGATAATCAATATTTGGAGTGCTGCATGTTCGACGGGACAAGAACCCTACAGTATAGCTATGCTGATTAAAGAAAACTTTCCTATACTCGATGACTACAAGCTAAAGATAATTGCGAGTGATTTATCATCCCAAGTATTAGCAAGAGCCAGCGAAGGGATTTATAATCAGCTTGAAATTAGCAGAGGGCTACCAAAAAGATTACAAAAAAAATATTTTTATTCAGATGGGAATCAATGGCGAATTAAGCAGAAAATTAGAGAAATGATTGATTTTCGTCAACTTAATCTGATTGAATATTACTCAAATTTACCTAAAATGGATATTATTTTCTTACGCAATATATTAATTTATTTTGATATTCCAAATAAGAAAAAAATATTATCACAAGTAAAAAACATATTAAAAACTAATGGTTATTTGTTTCTTGGTAGCGGAGAAACTACATTAAATTTAGACCAAGAATTTAAACGAGTTCAATTTGACAAAGGAATCTGCTATCGATTGTAAAAAATAGCCGAAAGAGACCTAACCCCCCTACCCCCCTTCCCTAATAGGGAAGGGGGAAAATACTAGTAATGTATATAATGAGCGGTTAGGAATATGTTTAACATTGGTAACTAAAGATGACTAAATTAATTGTTGCCACATCAAACCCCGGCAAATTAGGAGAAATGCAAGCTTACCTAGCTGATTCTAACGTCGGCAATTTTAACTGGGAGCTAACTTTAAAACCCGAAGAGTTAGACGTCGAAGAAACTGGTGATACCTTTGCTGCAAACGCTTGTCTCAAGGCTTCATCCGTAGCTTTAGCAACAGGCAATTGGGCAATTGCCGATGACTCAGGTCTACAAGTAGATGCTTTGGGGGGTGCCCCAGGAGTATTTTCCGCACGGTATGGTAAAAACGACGCAGAACGTATTGCTCGCTTATTACGGGAATTGGGAGACGAAACAAACCGACAAGCACAATTTGTCTGTGCTGTAGCGATTGCCCGTCCTGATGGTAGTATTGCCGTAGAAAGCGAAGGAGTATGTAGAGGGGAAATTCTTCACGCACCCAGAGGAGATGGGGGTTTTGGTTACGACCCAATTTTTTATGTCAAAGAATCCCAATTAAGCTTTGCCCAAATGACAAAAGAGCAAAAACGCTCAATAAGCCATCGAGGCAAAGCTTTTGCAGATTTAGTTCCTCAGTTAAGAGATTTAAAGTAAAAAACTCAAAACTCTTTAAACCGCTTCTATATTTTTTTCGCCAGTACGAATTCGTACAACTTGCTCAACGGGGGAAATAAAAATTTTACCATCTCCAATTTCCCCAGTACGAGCGGCAGAAATAATTTTGTCCACAACCATATCTACTTGGTTGTCTTCCACAACAATTTCCACCTTGAGTTTCTGTAAAAACTCAACAGTATACTCCGAACCGCGATAACGTTCTGTTTGACCTTTTTGCCGTCCAAAACCCCGCACTTCCGAAACGGTCATACCCACAATCCCAGCATTGACCAAAGCAATTTTTACTTCGTCGAGCTTAAAGGGTCGAATAATCGCTTCAACTTTTTTCATTTGCTTGTCTCCAGACTTTGTACAATCAACTCCGCTTATATATCTAACCAGATTCTCTGTCTGAGGTATTAAATTAGAAATACTACCCCTTACAGCAAAATAATGTAATAATATTTGCTGCTTAAGTAGTAGATGCACTTAAGCAATAAATGATGAAATTAGGCATTTTCAGCCTTTCACAATAATCATTTGCTTTATAGCATCAGAGGCTTATCCTCTTTGGTATTGTGAATTATAGGTGATTTTTGTAACCTAATAAAGGCTAAATAATGCCTAATATTTGCCCAATAATAACGCGATTAAAATATTCAGAAAGTTATTTTACTTAGCGTTGGGATTTTCAAACAGAGGACGGACAATCAAATAACCAGTTCCGAAAGCCGACATAATAACTATAAAAATACCAATAAGCAAAAACCACCCGTTAACTTCTCTTGGGCGTGATTCGTTGAACTCATAATAACGAACCTCTTGCTCTTCTATATAAATAGGCTCTGGACTTGGTAAGTTATTCTCAAATACAGGAGGCTGAATCAGGGTTGGAGGGGGGGGAGATACCTTTGTCTGTGGCTGGTTTTGGGGTTGTTTGGGTTGAGTTCTAATATCGGGAGAAGAGTAGGGAGCTTTGTTATAATTTGGTGCTGCATAAGAGTCAACCACCTTTTGCAGGTGCAAAACAGACTGAACCGCTCTGGCAATTTCTTGACGGAGATGTTGATTTTCTGCGACTAACTTTTCATTTTTGGTAGTCAGGGATTCTACCATCACCTGTGCTGCTTGTAACTCTGTGGATAAATCTCGATATACAGACATCGGCACAGATGGTTTTTGAACTGGAGAGCTTTTAGGCTGGGCGCTTGGAATATAACCTTGGGCTGCTTGCATTGTTTTTTTAAGTATAAGATAGTACTAGTTTTTAAGTATTCACTGTTGCGTTTGAACACAGCCAGTATTTACGACTAAGCAAAAGAATAATAGAAAACTATCATCTCAGTAAAGATTATTAATTTACATTTTTGATGAAATAGAATACAAGTCCACCAGACATCAAAAATGAAAATGTAAGATTCCCCTATCCTCTGGGATAGTCCTATCTTGTGGGATGGGCTTCTAGCCCGTCCATAGCCGAATGGCACTAAGATTTACTGTGTTTGAATTACAACCCGTTTTTAACGGGTTTAAGCTTTCAGCCCGTTCGCGCCAGCGTCCGCTTCGGATACTTTAGTTCAGGGGTATTGAGGAGGCTTTTCTTAGTGCCATTCGTCCATAGCCAAGGCGGGCAAGGATGCCCACCCCACAAGAGGATACTTGTATATTTAGTATTTGTCTTTGCTAAGTAGTAAAGGGAAAAAATGTCCAACGGGACCTTGTCCGCTACCAATGTCTAGAGCATAAGTTAAAGCGGTGGTGACATACTCTTTAGCTCGTTTAACAGATGTGAGAAGATTTTGCCCTAAAGCCAAATTCGCGGCAATAGCAGATGATAAAGTGCAACCTGTACCATGAGTGTTTTTCGTATCTACAGGTTGAGTAAACAAAGTTTCCAGATTTTCCCCATCGAAATAGATATCCACACAGCGCAAACTACCTCGCATTCCGCCACCCTTAACTAAAATAGTTTTCAGAGAAAGCTCTTTATGAATAACTTCGGCAGCTTTTTTCATGCTATCCAGGGAATTAATTTCCAAACCGCTTAAAATTTGTGCTTCATAACGGTTAGGAGTCACAATGGTAGCTAATGGTATCAGAGCAGACCGTAGAATCTTAACCGCATCGTCATCAATTAACTGCGCTCCAGTGCGAGAGACCATTACGGGGTCTACCACCAAATTACTCAGGTTCAAGTTTTGCACTTGTTTACTGACAACAGCGATAATTTCTTTGTTCAGCAACATACCTGTTTTGGTCGCTTGCACCCCAATATCTTCGACAACAGCCTGTATTTGGGCCACAACAGCTTCAGGTTGCATAGCATCAACCCGCTTTACACCCAAAGTATTTTGTGATGTGATGCAAGTAACTGCACTAGTGCCGTGGACACAGTGAAAAGCAAAAGTTCTTAAATCAGCTTGAATACCAGCACCACCACCGCTATCAGAACCGGCAATGGTCAAAGCAACAGGCACCCTAAATTTTTTATCAGCGTTCATATTAAAAATTCCTTATTTTCCATGCAATCGTCCTTGCAGAAATTTACCCCACTCAGCTGCTAGGGGGATTTCTGTAAATGGAACGCGCACTTGCTTTGTAGATGCAAAGATGAATTCTAAATAAATTTTCCGACCTTTCTCCGGTAAATTAATTATATCCACAATTTTGTCATCTACCAAAAGATTGATTATTTTTACGTCATTTAAAGAAAACGTTTCTAATTGAATCGGTCCTTTTGGCGTGGGTTTGCCCCAGGTAATAGAGTCACCTTTTTGAGCTAAAACCGCATAAATGTCATATTTAGCGCGTTCAAACTGCTCTGCCCATACCCGATATGTCTCAACTTTCTGAAATTCTCTCGAACCTTGCCAAGCTAGCCAGATAAATGCAGCTAGCAAGGGTAACCATAAAAGACCGCGTTCCATTGTGTAAAAAAGTCAAAAATGTATGTGAAGAAATTAAAAACTGCTGTACTAGTTTGGTAACATTAAATGTATTATGCTCCCAAAACCCCTATATATTAAGTTATCTTAGTGAGCAACCTGGCTTTCATCAATTAGATATATACAGGATGAAATGAGAAAGCTTATATTTCTGTCTTTGTTTTTTGTAAGTGTTACGGCTGCTTTGATTGGCTTCCTCAATTTTGGAGGACTAGCAGCTCGTGGGGAATACCAGACGATTCTGCTGGATTTTAAGGAAACTATTCCTGCTGATGCTCTACAGAAAGAACTGAAAGCAATAGCGAAGCAGTATAACGTTACTCCCAAACTGGACAATAAATTTTCCGCAAAGGACAATGTTTATATTATCAAGGGCGATAAACAGCTCCTGCAAAAGCTGAGATGGTCTAAATTCGCCAAAGATACCGAAATAATCGAGCCAAATTATATTTATAAGATACCAAAACCGGGAGAATCGGCACGATTGGCGGAATTCTTGAAGCCAAACGAGGAACAACAGGCTCAACCTAAATTAATTGGTCCTAATGACCCACTGTACAGCAAACAGTGGAACATGCGGCAAATTAATGTGGAAGGAGCTTGGTCTCAAACAAAAGGTAGCGGCATAACTGTTGCGGTAATTGACACAGGCATTTCTAAAGTTCGCGATTTGGTGGAGACAAAGTTTGTCAAAGGCTACGACTTTGTTAACGACAAAGAAGACGCTAGCGATGATAACGGACATGGAACTCACGTTGCTGGCACAGTAGCCCAATCCACCAATAATGGTTACGGAGTCGTGGGTGTCGCTTACGAAGCTAATTTGATGCCCTTAAAAGTACTTAATGAATATGGTGGTGGTACAATTGCTGACATCGCTGAAGCCATAAAATTTGCTGCTGATAACGGTGCAGATGTAATTAATATGAGCCTTGGTGGTGGTGGTGAAAGCCATTTGATGAAAGACGCGATAGATTATGCCTATCAAAAAGGTGTAGTTATTATTGCTGCTGCTGGAAATGAAAACGAAAGTTCAGCCTCCTATCCCGCACGTTATCCCCATGTAATGGGTGTTTCTGCTTATGGTCCAGACGCAGAAAAAGCACCATATTCCAATTTTGGAGCTGGGGTAGATATTTCCGCTCCTGGTGGTAGCGATGCAGGTAAAATCCTGCAAGAAACCATCGACATAGATAACCGAGGTGAAGAAACATTTCTTGGCTTCCAAGGTACAAGCATGGCATCACCCCACGTTGCTGGAGTTGCAGCTTTAATCAAAGCCTCTGGAGTCAAAGAACCAGATGAGATTTTGAAAGTCCTGAAAAACTCCGCAATAGTTATCAACGATGATGGTTTAAACTACTATGGTGCAGGACAACTGAACGCCGAAGCCGCAGTTAAACTCGCTGTACAAGGACAAATTACGTTCCAAGACTTCTTCCGTTGGTTAAGAGATAACGGATATTTAAATCCCGGCTTTTGGATAGATGGCGGAGCAGTAGCCTTAATACCTAAAATACTAATGGTAGTCGGTTCTTACCTACTAGCCTGGTTCTTGCGGATATACTTCCCTGTTCAATGGGGTTGGTCATTATTCAGCGGCTTAATTGCCGGAAGCTCTGGATTATTCTTCCTCAAGACCATATTTATCTTTGACCTACCCCAATGGCCCTTAAGACTTTTAGGTAGTTCGCTTCCTGAATTAGGTAACACCTTACAAGGAACCGATGCCTTTAATCCCATATTTGCCAGCGTCTTAATACCCTTTGTATTAATGTCGTTGTTATTGGGACACCCAGTTTGGAAATGGTTTGCAGTTGGTTCATCCTTAGGAGTTGCAGCTTGCTTAGGAGTAAGCGCAATAACAGACCCCACAGTTTGGGGATTACCAGCAGGATTAGACCGTCTATTTCTCCTTGCAAACGCCATCCTTTGCTTCGCACTAGCTCGTTTATCAGTTAGTAAAAATGGGTAATTGGTAATTGGTAATTGGTAATTGGTAATTGGTAATTGGTAATTGGTAATTGGTAATTGGTAATTGGTAATTGGTAATTGGGAATTGGTAATTGGGAATTGGTAATTGGGAATTGGGAATTGGGAATTGGGAATTGGGAATGGGGAATTGGTAATTGGTAATTGGTAATTGGTAATTGGTAATTGGGAATTGGGAATCGTTACCATTACCCATCACCCATTACCCATCACCTATTACCCATTACCTATTACCCATTACCTATTACCCATTACCCGTTACCCATTACCCGTTACCCATCACCCATTACCCATTACCCATTACCCATTACCCATTCCCAATTACCAATTACCAATTCCCAATTCCCAATTACCAATTCTCCACCATGAGCATTTCAATAACAGGCACTATCGAGAAAAAAGATATAGGAACCGGAGCTTGGGCTTTGGTCTCTGACGAAGGCACAACTTACGAAATTCTTCGTGGTGCTGACAAAAATTTACTGAAAGTAGGACAAAAAGCTAAAGTCACTGGGAACGTACGTCAAGACATAATGACGGCAGCCATGATTGGTCCGGTGTTAGAAGTAAAATCTTTTGAAGTGATGTAATTATTCCTCATCCCTATCTTTAACTCCCCCCACTCCCACTCCCAACTCCCAACTCCCCACTCCCAACTCCCACTCCCCACTCCCCCACTCCCTACTCCCCACTCCCTACAGAATCCAGAACTTCTTGCATACGGGTTCTAAATTCACCTTTAGGATGTCCCCCCTTGACTTCTCCCAGAATTTTAAATTCCCCTTCAGGAGAGTCGCAGATAATATAGGTCGGCCATCCCATTTCAGATTTATCAGGATATTGAGTTAGTAAAATCTTACGATACTGGCGATAAGTCGCAGTATCCTGCATTTTGACGCTAATAAATCGTAATCCCAGTTCTTCTGACACTTTTTGGTCATAGTGGGACATTTTGTGGCAAATACCACATTCTTCGCTAGAGAACTTGATTACGGCTAATTCCATAGATTTGCCAGAAAAGTGTGATTAAGAAGATTTTTTCATGTATAGTATTAAATCCTAGCATATTGGTCGCACTGCACCAAAAGCTACAGGCTTCTTAGTAGCCCATAATAAAAAAACCCCTAATTAGCTTTAATAGTTAACTAGGGAAATGAGTTATCAGGGTGCATCTACCAATTTAATATTCCTTGTTTATTTACAATCCTCAGGATAATTTCTGGGGAAAATTACTGAATTTTAGCTCTTTTCAAATTGGTTTGCTCAAAAACATTTAGCAAATCAGTTTAAATTGTAATTTGTGCTTTTTAATCAGCTTATCTTGGCGAAATCATGATAGAAATTAAAAACCGAAAAATAATTAATTATATTTCCGCAAATATTTGAATAATTGAGAAAATAATGTCCAAGGGGTATCACCCCCTATGAATTTATCCAAAGACTCTTTACAATGAAAATCCCTAGTGGCGTAAAGGCTAACTAAGGGAATGAGTTATCAGTGTGCATCTACGACTACCAATTTAATATTCGCGAGCTAAAAGCAATTTGTTTATTAGTTTTCGCGAATATTATTTGCAATCTACAAATTATTGTTTACAATAAAAACCCCTAGCAGGTTTAACCAATTAGTTAACTAGCTAGGGATAAGTTATCAGGGTGCATCTACCAATATAGTGTTCGCGAGTTCGGCATAATCATCAGGATAGTTTTAAGCGAATATTATTGGCAATTAACAGATTATTGTTTACAATAAAAAACCCTAGCAGGTTTAACCAATTAGTTAACTAGCTAGGGATAAGTTATCAGGGTGCATCTACCAATTTAATCTTCGCCATTTAAATACAATCATCAGGATGATTTTTTGTAAAACCCTTTATTTTTTTGGGTTTATTGTTTACAATAAAAAGCCCTAGAAGGTTTTAACCAACTAGGGATAAATTATCAGGGTGCATCTACCAATTTAATCTTCGCCATTTAAATACAATCATCAGGATGATTTTTTGTAAAACCCTTTATTTTTTCGGGTTTATTGTTTACAATAAAAAGCCCTAGAAGGTTTTAACCAACCAGGGATAAGTTATCAGGGTGCATCTACCAATTTAATCTTCGCTAGTTAAGACAATCCTCAGGATAGTTTTGGAAAGCGAATTTTGTTTGTAAAAAAGCAGTTTATTTTTGGAATAAAAAACCCCCTAGCGGGTGGCAGCCAACTAGGGGATGAGTTATCAGGGTGCATCTACCAATTTAATCTTCGCCAGCGAAAGACAATCTTCAGGATAGTTTTTTGCGAACCTTATTTGTAAAAAGCAGTTTATTTTTGAATAAATAAAAAATCCTCCAGCAGGTGTTAGCCAACTAGAGGATGAGTTATCAGGGTGCATCTACCAATTTAATGTTCGCGAGTTAAACAACGCCTTCAGGATAATTTTTGTAATAGTTTTTTTGCTAACTTTGTTTGTAAAAAAGCGTTTATAAAAAGTAGTTTATTTTTTGATTTGGATAAAAAAATCCCCCAGCAGGCGTTAGCCAACTAAGGGAATGAGTTATCAGGGTGCATCTACCAATTCAGTGTTCGCTTGTAAAACACAACCATCAGGATGATTTTTTGTAAAAGGCTTTATTTTTTATTGTTTATTGTTTACAATAAAAAGCCCTAGAGTTCGTAGCCAACTAGGGAATGAGTTATCAGGGTGTATCTACCAGTTTTATGTTCGTCAGTAAAATAAAGTCTTCAAGATAATTTACTGCGAAAAGTGTTTGTAATCATCATTTCACTGTGAAAAATAAAAACCCCTAGCGGGTGGCAGCCAACTAGGGGAATGAGTTATCAGGGTGCATCTACCAATTTAATGTTCGCTACCGAAACAGATTCCTCAGGATAATTTTGTGCGAATGTTATTTGCGAAAAATAAAAAACCCCCTAGCGGGTGGCAGCCAACTAGGGGAATGAGTTATCAGGGTGCATCTACCAATTTAATGTTCGCTACCGAAACAGATTCCTCAGGATAATTTTGTGCGAATGTTATTTGCGAAAAATAAAAAAACCCCCTAGCGGGTGGCAGCCAACTAGGGGAATGAGTTATCAGGGTGCATCTACCAATTTAATGTTCGCTACCGAAACAGGTTCTTCAGGATAATTTTGTACGAATATTATTTGTGAAAAATAAAAAAACCCCCTAGCGGGTGGCAGCCAACTAGGGGAATGAGTTATCAGGGTGCATCTACCAATTTAATGTTCGCTACCGAAACAGGTTCTTCAGGATAATTTTGTACGAATGTTATTTGCGAAAAATAAAAAACCCCCTAGCGGGTGGCAGCCAACTAGGGGAATGAGTTATCAGGGTGCATCTACCACTTAATTGTTCTATTAATCACTCATCAAATCCGGATGGATTTCAACTGAGTGTAATTAATACCAAGATTAAAAAAATCAAATAAAAATCCCCCAGCAGGTCGTAACCACAGGTCGTAACCACAGGTCATAGCCAACTAAGGGAATGAGTTATCAGGGTGCATCTACCACTTAATTGTTCTATTCATTACTCATCAAATCCGGATAGATTTTGACTGAGTGTAATCAATACCAATATTAAAAATAAATCAAATAAAAATCCCCTAGCAGGTCGTAGCCAACTAAGGGAATGAGTTATCAGGGTGCATCTACCACTTAATTGTTCTATTCATTACTCATCAAATCCGGATAGATTTTGACTGAGTGTAATCAATACCAATATTAAAAAAATCAAATAAAAATCCCCTAGCAGGTCTTAACCAACTAAGGGAATGAGTTATCAGGGTGCATCTACCACTTAATTGTTCTATTCATTACTCATCAAATCCGGATAGATTTTGACTGAGTGTAATCAATACCAATATTAAAAAAATCAAATAAAAATCCCCTAGCAGGTCTTAACCAACTAAGGGAATGAGTTATCAGGGTGCATCTACCACTTAATTGTTCTATTCATTACTCATCAAATCCGGATAGATTTTGACTGAGTGTAATCAATACCAATATTAAAAAAATCAAATAAAAATCCCCTAGCAGGTCTTAACCAACTAAGGGAATGAGTTATCAGGGTGCATCTACCACTTAATTGTTCTATTCATTACTCATCAAATCCGGATAGGCTTGAATACTGCAAAACTTCTAGCATACTGTTGGCGAATTAGGGGTATAAGTCCTCGTGATAAACAGATATTCGCAATTTAGGTGGTCGTCTCAGCCAAAGAAACCTCACCTCCAACCCTCTCCTCCTCGCGTACACGGTAGGTTAACGGGGAGGCAATACTGCGAAGGTTTTGAGATTTTGTAGGTTGGGTTGAGGACGGGACGGAAACCCAACCGAAACGTTGTATTTGTTGGGTTAAGCGCTCCGCTCCACCTTCGGTGAACGTTCCTCAACCCAACCTACGTATTTAGGTATTTTGCGGCAAAACCTTCCAAGTATTGAACGGGGAGGGGGAGTCACCGTTGGGAGGGCAATATTTTTTGGATGCTCTTAAGGTACAAATTTGGGTCGAGGTCGCCTTATTCCCCTAGGAATTTGTTAACTATTTTTTCTCCACATAACTAGATTAAGAAAATAAAAAACCTAGCTGAAGAAATTCTCCAACTAGGAAATTAGTTATCAGGGTGCATCTACCAATTACATGTTCTGAATCTAACCAGTACGTTCAGGATAAATTTACCAAAAAAGAGAATTATTGGTGTTTTTGAGCAAATAATTATTTAAATTAAATCTAAAAATCATAAATTAAAAAGCCTTATAATTCAAGGACTTGAGGTATTGTAGCTGACATGACGATGAACAGACTTATTGTACAAAGTAACTGAAAAGTTAAAAGGAACTCATACAAAAGAATACAATCTATTTATACAGATGTTATCTCGGAGGTTGTCAACAAGCCATGCATTGTGGTCTAAACAGTCTACGTGAAATTTCTATAAAAATGTTCGTATTGTCTAACGAAATGTTGCACGAGTTACTACAGTTAATATGGATGACAGGTAAATCAATATGTTGAAACTTTCACAAAACCGAACACCATATTTAGAAGAAATTTGCTAGAACGGGGATTATTGTGTTCCAACTATTGGAAAAACCCCCATTGGAGTAAAACCACCAGTGGAGGGGAAGTGAAAATTTAAGGTGTATTTACCAGCTAGTGTTCTGTGTAACTGCAATATTATCCGGATAAAGTTGTAAAAGTTAAGCAATATGAGCAAAACAACTCAAATCAGAAACATGTGTGTATCAGGATGCATCTAGTAACAATAAGTCAGTGCATCTACGAGAAACTGTCTAGTTTCAAACCCAATTTAGGAGGCAAACAGGAAACGTTGTGACCCAGGAATTTCATATTTCCGTAACCCCAGTAGGGCAAAACGACTACTTGGTGCGGACGGAAGAAGTCGCACCTGGGGTGCCATTGGCAGAAGAACTAGTAACTTGGCCTGTAGCTGAATGGTTGACAGCTGCTGGACATTTAATGAATGACCCTTTAACATCCGTTTTTCAGAGCGAAATTACACATAACTCTGTAAACTTAGTAACTTTGGGTCAGCAACTCTACAATGCACTGTTTCAAGGCACTCTCAGGGATAGTTGGATAGCAGCGCAAAGTATCGCTCAGAACCACCAACAGGTACTGCGTTTGCGTTTGGGCTTAAAGGACAACAGACTAGCACGTTTGCCTTGGGAAGTGATGCACGATTCGCGTCGTCCCATTGCCACTGGTCCTTATATTTCTTTTTCTCGTTATCAAAGTCGTATTGGTAATACTTCTCGTTGGGGTACAGCAAATGTCCCCATGCTACCAGACGATGGTGCGATTAGAGTATTGATGGTGATTGCTTCACCTACTGATTTGGTACGTCTCGATTTGCTTAACCAAGAGGCTGTCAAACTAAGAGCAGAATTGCACCATCGACAAACACCTAGAATTAATGAAAATGGTAATTATTTGCCAGAAATTGAGTTAACTGTTTTGGAACAACCAGGAAGGGAAGAGTTAACACAAGCTCTAGAGCAAGGGAAGTACCATATTTTACACTACTCTGGTCATAGTGACGTGGGGGCAAATGGTGGTGCAATTTACCTTGTTAATAATCGAACTGGTTTAACAGAAGCTTTAACTGGCGACGATTTGGCTGGCTTGCTTGTTAACAATAACATCCAAATGGCTGTTTTCAACTCCTGTTTGGGAGCAGGGGCAACTTTGGACAATTTGGAAACAGGGGAAAGTAATCTAACTGAAACCCTTGTAAAACGTGGTATAAAAAGCGTTTTAGCAATGTCCGAACGCATTCCTGATGATGTTGCTGTTACCCTGACACAATTGTTTTATCGCAATTTATCTCAAGGTTACGCCTTAGATTTGTGCGTCAGTCGCGTTCGTCAAGGTTTAATCACAGCTTATAGCGCTCATGAAATGTTTTGGGCATTGCCAATTTTATATCTACAGTCAGACTTTAATGGTTACCTGTGTCCCGAAATGCCTTTTCCTCAAATTACGGAGTTACTAGGTGATGTAACAGTTCCTTTACAAACAACAGATAATATTTATTCTCAATCGCTAACCAATAGCGATATGCCTTTACCCATTGAGGATATAACAGGCTCCGCACTCAGGGACTCCTCAGACCTCGACTGGCTTGGGGATGATACGTGGGATGATTTTATTGGAGATGTTTATACAGGGGACTCAAGCTATGAAGAAGACTCTGCCATCGTTTCGGAACTGTTTAATCAGTTAGACCAGCATTCTTCAAATACTGAGTTATCTTATAGCGATAGTTCAGAGTCAATTCCATCGACAGAAACTAGCCAATCTAGCAGTAGCCAATTTAGCAGTAAAATATCTGGGGAAATAGCCTCCGTTACCAGCCAAACTGCTAGTTGGGATAATTGGGATGATAGCCAAGACTCGTCTTTACTAAGCTTAAATGCTATTGATGGTGGCATCACAAACACATCAGCGAACACAACAACAAAGCGTAAGCACAAACCCAGAGCAATTGTTGGTGTTATGGGAGCAAGCGCTCTTGCATTTGTTGTTGGTGTAAGTATGTGGGGTCTAAGTCAAAGACCACAGCAGCCAGAAGCGCTACCAATTTCTACAAGAACAGAAACTCAAGCACAGCCAAAACCAGGGGCTAGGCAAAGCTTTAATACCAAGGATATAAAAACAGCTTCAACAGGTATGCTAATCACGTTTGCTACCGACAAAATCAATCAGGGAGACTTAAATGCAGGATTGATGGCTGTGGAAGAACTACTTGACCGTAGTGAACTCCCCAAAGCTCAAGCTATCTTGGATTTGATTCCTGCTGCACAATTGGAAGACCCAGCAGTTAACTTTTATAAAGGTCGATTGATTTGGCAGTTGATTCAAACAGGAGATAAAAAATATAACTTTGATGATGCACGTCTTTTGTGGGAAGCTGCAGCAAAAAGAAAGCCTGACTCAGTGTTGTATAAAAATGCTTTGGGATTTGCTTTCTACGCAGAAGGTAATCTTTTACGAGCTAATGATGCTTGGTTTAGAGGTTTGAAATTAGCTGTAGAACAAAGAACTTCCCAAAAGGATACTTTAACAGCATACGCAGGGTTAGCCTTAGGGTTGTATAAGTCTGTTGATGACCAATTTGAAGCCAGCAAACGGGACAGGTATTTGAGTGAGGCAATTAAATTCCGTCAAAAGGTGGTTAAAGAGGCTCCTGAAAATTTCCAGGTAAATCAATTGAAACAAGATTGGCTGTGGACAGAAAAAGCAATTGGGGATTGGAAATCCCTGTTAAACCGAAAAAGCAGTCAACAACAAGCGAGTCAGTAGGTTGATGGTTGACAGTTGATGGTTGACAGTTGATGGTTGACAGTTGATGGTTGGCTGTTGACGGTCAACCTACTTATTGTATTCCTTCAAATGGCCCTAAGAAAGTCGGTTTAGGACGAGTAATATGTACTTCTAACAATGCGTTAATGGTTGAGAAGAATTCTCGGAAACTATAGAAACCAATTGTTTTCTGACTATAGGTTTCCCAATCTGGAGTTCCCAAGCCTACGGATTCTACACCAAGTTGCTCACAAATATAAACAGCGCGAGGTAAATGAAATTTTTGGGAAATTAAAACCGCTTTTTTAACACCGAAAATCTCCTTAGCACGATAGCAACTTTCATAAGTACTAAAGCCCGCATAGTCTAAGGTAATATCTTTTTTGGGTACGCCTTTTTCAGCTGCAAAACGTTCCATCGCTGTAACTTCATCGTAGTCAGGACGGCTGTTATCTCCCGTCATTAATAATTTTTGTACTCGTCCCAGTTTATAAAGTTCCACTGCTGCTGTTACTCTATCTGCTAGCATGGGTGATGGTATTCCGTTTTCTCGCACACCCGCACCAAAAACAATTGCTACACGATGTGGTGGTATTTTTCCTGGTTCGGTAAAGCGTTGGTTATTAGTAGTAAAATTAACATAAACATTCAGCGCGATTGGAGTGATTGTTGCGCTAAATATTAGCAAGCCTAGTAATTGCCGCCAGTACAACGATAACCATTTGCGTAACATATATTTGTATTACTCATAAAAATAATTTTCTGTGCCCATTATAGACATGTATTTTTTATTATCCGTTCCGACGATTGGTAGAGACCGAATTAATTCGGTCTCTACGACTAGTGGTGGGGATTAAACTTTAACTGCTTCTGGATTCGTGGTGTTAACTTTTAAGCGTTTCAGCATTGCGAACCGTGCTTGCATTTCTAGGCTATCTTCAAGAGGGGTCAAAGCTATTGGTTGTTGGTACTTTAACCTTAGCGCAGTTTGGATTAACCAATCAGCAACAAAGGGATTTTTCGGTAACAAAGGACCGTGGGAATAAGTAGCAATAGCGTTTTGGTAAAAAGCCCCTTCGGTACCATCTTCACCATTGTTACCCAAACCGTAGACGACTTGACCTAAAGCTTCGACCTTACCCAGTTTTGTACGTCCACCATGATTTTCAAACCCAACTAAGTAAGGTGTTGCACCACCCAACATAGTCCTTAAATCTTGTGCTAAACGCTCAGCAGTAACTTCGATGACCAAATTACCGATACAGCGCTTAGTGTTTTCACCAGGATGTATGGACACTAAATCAAGTATTCCTAAACCTTGAATCCTTTGTCCAGCAGCAGGTTCATAGTAATGTCCCAACAATTGTGGAGAACCACAGGTAAACACTCCCGGTGTACCATTGTCTAATTTTTCGCGCATAGCTTCGGCTTTTGCACCCTGCAAGTCGCGCATAACAATTTCTTGCTGACGGTCTTGTGCCCCACCACCGACAATTACATCTACAGATTTAATATCTTCTGGTGTAGAATTTTGGTCTAATGGTAATACCTTAACGCTATATCCACGCCACTGGGAACGGCGTTCGATGGTAATGACATTACCTCTGTCACCGTAGGTACTCATTAACTTAGGATATAGCCAGCCAATTGTTAGTTCATATTTTTGATTAGTCATAATTAAAATTAATAACTCCTTACTGATAACTCTGCTGATAGCTTATAAGTGGTTTTACATTTAAAGTCGCAATCCAGGGGGATTATATTTTTTTCACCTTATGGTCGTAAAATCCGGTAGGGTATAAACTTTTCCTTGATTATTCACGTATCTAATTGTTTTAGTCAAGAAATTTTATTGGTTTTTTTTAACGAACCGCCAAGTAGCCAAGGAAGCCAAGAAGAAAAGGGTGGGTAGTTTAGTAGGGAGGGAGCTTATCATAAAAAATTGCATTTATTTGTAACGGTTGCGACTATTAATTTTAATAAAAATCTGGTGCTTGAAGAAAGTTGATTTTTTCAGTATTTGCAGGAAGTTAATTTTTACTAATTAAAAATAATTTATAGATAAAAGTTTTAATTTTTGATAAAAATATACGGAATTGTATGTAAATTACTCATTTCAGTCGTAATATAGAAACTTGTGCCTGTTTGATTTGATTGATTTTGATATTAGGGGAATTATCGAATGGATTGCAAAACAGCGACTCTGGTCTACCAAACTGAAAATCATCTGGAAAATATCAAACAAATATTTCCAGATGCTTGGGATTTTCTAGAGCAAGTATCTTGGGATTATGTTCGCGCTTCAGCAGATAAATTTGACTCAGCAATTAGAGAAATAGTAGGAGAAAAACCATTTAAATATAGAATGGTTCACCGCGATGACAAAGACCAACTCACCAAAGACTTAGGAGATTTATTGGGTGATATTACCTCAAGGTTACTATTAGAAAAACATTTTTCCGCAGTTGTGGGTCAAAAAGTTTTCTTTAGTACAATTTGTTGTAACAGCCACCTCACAGCCGACCACGAACTAACTTTAGAAGAAGTTTTACCCCTACAATGTGCTGCAGTGAAATTGCAGTAATTGGGGAATGGGGAGTAGGGAATGGGGAATGGGGAGTAGGGAATGGGGAGTAGGGAATGGGGAATGGGGAGTACAAAGTAAAAACTATTCCCATGCATTAATTATTAATCAACAATTCTCCACTCCCTACTCCCTACTCCCCACTCCCCACTCCCTGATTACCTAATTTTCTTACCTGTCAAAGCCTCCCGCACGTCCAACATAGCTGTGTAAGTGGGTAAAATATGTAAAGTTTCATTATTTGGTGTGCGTTCCAAAGCGGTATTTATTGCTTTACGTAAATCTTCTTCAACAATTAAGTTAAAATTTCTTTCTACTGTTTTTTCGCTGTAGCGTAAACGCAGAGCCATATCATAAACTCTATCACCACTAACTACTAAAGTTCCCCCCCGTTCGACTAATTTTTCTGTATCAACATCCCAAATCCAAGAGACATCTTCACCATCTTGAATTCGGTCATTTAATACTAATAAGGTAGTAGTATCTTGACTTTCTGTAACTACTCTAATAGTTTCATTTGTACCCACGGGATTTTTTGATAACAAAATCCTGACGTTTTTACCTTGAATCGTTAACTCTTCAGCACGTCCAAAAGCAGGTTGAAAAGTGGGGATAGTGTCGCGAATTGTTGCTTCATCAATACCTAATTCCACAGCAGCAGTCACAGCGGCTAAAGTATTGTATTTGTTATATAATCCCACGAGTACTTGTGGCCATTCGCTGCTGTTGAGAGTAGGTTGACTTTTGGTAAAACCGCATTGAGGACAATTGTAATCTCCTAAATGGGACAAATAATAACCTTCGTAGTCGAGTGAATGTCCACAACTGGGACAATAAATCGAGTCTTGTGCGTGAGGAATTTCTTCGAGAAATTTTTCAGGTTCGCTTAAACCAAAGAATGCAACTTTTTGCGGTAATTGTTGACCAAGATAAGATAAGGTCGGGTCGTCCGCATTGCTTACAACTACAGTATCTTCCGGAAGAGTCGCAATTACTTTTGTCCAACGCTTGCTAATTGTATCAACTTCCCCATACCTATCCAATTGGTCACGGAACAAGTTTAAACAGAGAATTACTTTAGGTTTAATCGGAGCCAAGACTTTTGGTACAATATTTTCATCGACCTCTAAAATGGCGTAGTCTACGTTTAGCGAACCTACGGAGTTGGTGCTTTCCATTAAAGCCGTGACTAAGCCATTTTCTAAGTTAGCTCCTGTAGAATTATGAGCGACTCGATAGCCTTTGCGTTCTAGTATTTCGCACAAAAGCAGGGAGGTTGTAGTTTTACCATTAGTACCAGCAATTAAAATAACTCCCTTTTTGACTTGCTGACTTAGCAATTCTAACAAACGGGGTTCAATACGCCTTGCAATAGACCCTGGTAGAACTGACGCAGCCCCTAAGCGTAACGACCTGACCATAAAAGTAATGCTTTTTGCGACTGAGACAGCTACACCCAGTCGTAGTTTATCTATAGGTTTAATAGTGTTGACCATATTTCGTACTCTAGAAAAATGAAGGAAGAAAGAAAAAGCAAGAATAATTTTAATCTTGTGAGTTTAACGAATCTTTGCTAAAAAAGCCAGTCCGAAGATGACAAATAGCCTCACTTTCCCTTTTCGAGAGATAATCCTATAAGTTGTTACAGGTAGAAAGAAGAGAGAAGAAGTAAATAAAATAGGACTTACGATACTGTCACATTTTTTGTTTGTAGTTGAGGGCGATGCCTATATTTGTTAAAGGGCTAAAGCCCAACTACAAGCCTTTACATTGTGCCATTCATCTTTTGTCGAATCCAAACTGCTTCTTCCTTCTTCCTTCTTCCTTCTTCCTTCTCCGTACAGTAAAGAGCAAAAGGTTCTATTTTAGATGAAAAACATAAAGTTGCAATTTTTACCCTCAAATTTTTATAATTGGCGGCGGTTGCTATCTAAATGCCTACTATTCATGACTTGCATCTTTTTGCTGGCGACACCATCAGCATTTGCAGGTATCAAAGACGATAGGTATGACGGTAATTTATTTGTGGTTTACGCTGGTAATGGTTCGCTAGTCCCACCAAAAGTCAAATTAGCACAATCCTTAAAGGAGCATAAACCGACATTCCTCTTTTTTTATGTAGATGACAGTAAGGACTGCAAACAATATGCAATCGTTGTTTCACAAGTACAGGCATTTTATGGAAAAGTAGCAGAAATTATTCCTGTGGATGTGGATACTATTCCCGTAAAAGCCAGTTATGAACCCACAGAAGTAGGTTACTATTACACATCCGGAGTTCCTCAAGTGGTAGTTTTTGACAAATCGGGTAAGGTCGTTTTGAACAAAAAAGGTCAAGTACCTTACGAAGAAATTGACGACAGCTTCAGAAATGTGTTCGATTTACTACCACGAGAAAAAGCGCCCGTTTTGAAACAACGTTCATTTAACGAGTTTAGTTCTGAATTATCTAAGTAAATTTATCGTATCCTATGTATCTATCATCTATTTAGTTATGTAAGATACCACCACTCCCGGACTAGTAAGAGATAATGGTTCAATAAGGTTCGTAGTTGCGCTTTAGCGCTAAATTTTAAAGAGGTGCTAAAGCGCTAAATTTTGAAGAGGTACTAAATTTTAAAGAAGCGCTAAAGCGCAACTACGAACCCATATACAATTTTTTAGTTGCTGACATAAATAAAATTAGAAGTTAAGAATAAGGAGTATATGTAGTTAGGAGTTTATTTTATAGTCTACAGCAACATTCTATAGCAAAAACTTATCTTTGTTATTGTATATTGACTATCGACTAGTTAAAATTCCAAACTCATTACTTTTAACTCTCGAATCCCAAATCTCACCGTGGGTTAAGATGACAAAAGTTTATACTACCAAGGAGCTAATCGAAATTTTAGCAGCAGAACGTCAAGCTTGTCTCAAGGGGGAACGCTTGAAGTTAGAGGTGACTGTTTCTGGTAATCCTGTAATTGACCAGTTTATCAAAACCGAAGGGCTGCAAAAATTTACTGCGTACCAAGATTTTAAGAAAGCAATTCATGAATATCAAGTAGAGCACCAAGTTTCTGGTGTTGTATGGAAAGAAATGAATGTAAAGGGAAAAATATTGCGTTATCCGGAAGTTGACGCGCAATTAATTTCTTTACCGATTGATTTGGAAATATTAAAGTCAGCCAAAAACGAAATTGTGGAATTTTGGCATGAAATTACAGTGGGAATGGAATTATATTTAAGCTTAAATAATGGTAGAGACCACCGCAAAATCACAATATTTGATTTAGAAAGAATGATTGCGAGAAGCGAATGGGGAAGTTTGTGGAAATGGGAAAATAAAAACTTTTTAGAATTAATTTTGCAACTGGGATGGGGTAAACCGGAGGAAGCTTGTTATAAACGTGGTAGACCTTTTGCTGGTAGTGAATATATTCATGCTGTGAATCCGGGACATTTGCCTATTGGGTAAGTTTGAGTTTAGTCAACATAGGGGAGGGGGGAGAGGAGACTAAACATGTTTAGTCTCTACATTATTATTATTGATTTTTTTTAAGGGTTGCTTCAAGACGTTGGATTGCTTCTTGTCTTTGTTGCAATTCTTTGTCGGGAGTTAGTCGGTTAGTTTTTCCAGCCGCAAATGTGATGTTATTTGCTTCTAAGGTATTAGTCACTTGCTTAGTATTTTCCATACTGGTTTTTATGGAATCGAGAGTGTTAGCTAATTGTACTTGTTGGTTAATATCCTGACTAGAAGAAACTAAGCTACTCAATCCATTTACTAGCTGACGTAAATTGTCTCGAAATTTGGGGTCACCTGTAAGTTCGTCTAAATCAGAGGTAATTTTTTGAGTATTTTCAAAAGTTACTCTTGCGGAATCTAAGGTTTGTTGCAGCACTAATATATTTTTTGGGTCGTTTAAAGCAACGCTAGCATTTTTAAGATTTGCTGACGCTTCAGACGCATTTGCTGTTAAGGTTTCTAAGTTTTTAAGAATTTCTCCTTGAGTTAAGCGGTTAACTGCTGGGGATAATGAAGTAACTGTGGTGCGAAGTTGTTCGCTAGTTTGTTTAATATTATTTAAAGTACTAACTAATGATGAACGATTTGTAGTTACCAAACTATCGAGATTAGTTAATAAGCTACTAACCTGCTTTGTTGTAGAACTTATATCTTTTGCGGTTGTACTAAATTGGTTTACTGTGGTATTTAACTTGTCTGCGGTACTACCAAATGTATCTGCTGTATCACCAAATTTATTTATAGTTTGAGTCGCTGACGATGAGACATTATTTGCTGCTCTTTCTATAGAATTAGCAGTAGATGAAAATGTTTTTATTTCATTTTGAGCAGTTTTTGTAAGGGTATTAAGGTTAGCACTAAGCTGTGCAATGTTAGCAGCAGCAACGGCAGTGCTATCTAAAACTTTATTTAAATTACTATAAAATTTATCATCACTGTAAGTATCAGCAAGTTTGGTTGATTTTCTAATCAACTCGTCAAAGCTGGTACCAATACCTCCTTTTAACCGAGAACCACTACAAACTATTTTTTGACGGTCACAATTTTTATCCAGGGGTCTTGCTTTAACATCAGCAGGAGAGAAAGTGATTGGACTTGAGGGAGTAATATCGATAATATTTTCGCTAATAAGTCCACTTTGATTAGCTTCTACTGTGACGTTAGCGGGGATAATTAAATCGCGTTGACTAATTTCAATTTCCACATCAACACCATTGGGGTTTGGTCTAATGGCAGAAATATTACCAATTTGTACGCCACGAAAACGAACTGGTCCACCCTTTTGCATACCTCCCGCATTAGCAAATTCTACAATTGCTTTATAGGAATTATTACCTGCTGTTAATCTATTTAACCACAGAAAAAAACCACCTAATACCCCTACCCCGACGAGGAGTAGTAAGCCAACAGAACCTTCTCTAATTGTTCGCGCTGAGGCAAAGTTTCTTGTCATAAGACCTCGAATTTTTTCTCTAAGCACCTAACCCGCTACATGAATAGGCCCGGTTATGCTCCCACTAATAAACTGTCTAATCAAAGGGTTGTCTGTAGTGTCTAATTCATTAACTGAACCAGACCAGTGAACTTTTCCTTGATAGAGAAACACAAGCCTATCTGCTGTTCGACGAATTGTACTGTGTTGATGAGTAACAATAATATATGTACTACAGACCTCTTGCATACATTGCAACTGCCGAATTAAATCTTCAATTACCGTTGAGGCGATTGGGTCTAGTCCTGCAGTAGGCTCATCGTATAGCAAAACCTCTGGTCTGTCGTTGGGGCTGTCTGGATTATGCATAATAGCACGGGCAAAACTTACCCGTTTTCGCATCCCTCCCGAAAGTTCAGAAGGATAGCGGTTTCCTGTATTTGGTAAACCCACCATCTCTAATCTTTCATTTACCAGTTCCCTTATACGCCGTTTGGGCAGTTTTGAGTGTTGAAAAAGCGAAAAGCCGACATTTTCCTCCACAGTCAGCGAATCAAACAAAGCTGCCTGCTGAAATACCATACTAATTCCAACTGGACTAGCTCCATCTTCTATCAAACCCTGACGTAGTTCTTGCTGAACATAAATTTCACCCTCATCGGGAGGAGTTAATCCGGCTATTACCCTTAATATAGTTGATTTTCCAGTACCGCTAGGGCCAATTATCCCCAACGCTTCCCCTTGGTAAATCGTCAAATCCACTTTATCTAAGACTTTGTTGTTGCCAAAGGATTTGGAAACACCTTTTAATTCAATCAATGGTTCTGTCATTAGTCATTTTTATTTAGCCATTTTTATTAGTCAAGGCAATTTGCAAAGTAATGGGTATTTGTAATTTACAAATAACAAGCTATAAATTGCAAATGACAAGCTATACAATTGTCGCAAAAATAATTCTTTCTTCTTCCTTTGTAAAAAATGAGCTTTGATATCATAGTCATTGGTAGCGGTATTGGTGGGTTATGTGCGGCTGGATTACTCGCTCGTTACGGAAAAAAAGTAATAGTTTGCGAAAGTCACTCTATTGCTGGGGGTGCAGCCCATAGTTTTCGACGACGAGGGTTTGAATTTGATTCCGGGCCTTCCTTTTATTGCGGTTTAACTGGCTCTGAGAGTTTAAATCCTGTAAAGCAAGTTCTGGATGTTTTAGGTGAGTCGTTGGAAGCAGTTCGTTACGACCCCCTAGGACATTATCATTTTCCGGAAGGAACTTTTGCTGTTTATAGCAATGCCGAGCTTTATCGAAAGGAAGTAGCTAAAATTACTCCCAAAGGTGCGAGGGAGCTAGAAGCTTTTGAACGTCGCTTGTTGCCTTTGTATGACGCAATGAAAGGTATTCCCACTTTAGCATTACGGGCTGATTGGCAGTTGCTTCCTGTTTTGATAGGTGGTTATTTGCCTTCTTTATTAAAAATGCTACCTAATTTACCGTTGGTTCAATCGTCTATGGGTGATGTGATGGATGCGACAATTACAGACCCCTGGGTACGACGTTTAATTGATTTGGAATGCTTTCTGCTGTCGGGTTTGAAGGCACATGGGACAATTGCACCAGAAGTAGCTTTTATGTTGGGGGAACGCTCCCGTGCTGGGGTGGAATATCCTGTGGGAGGTAGTGGGGCTATCGTTAAGGCTTTGGTTAAAGGTCTGGAACGTTGGGGAGGTGAGTTACTTTTGGGGTGTCATGTTGAACAAATTTTGGTGGAGTCTGGTCAAGCTGTTGGTGTTAGAACTCGTAACGGTGAAGTTATTAAGGCTCCGGTGGTAATTTCTAATGCGACATTGTGGGATACGTATACTAAATTGTTACGTTTGGAATATTTACCTGAGAATTATCGACAAGCTGCTTTAGGTACGTCTCCGATAGAAAGTTTTATGCATTTACATTTAGGGATTCGGGGGGATGGTCTGGAAAATTTGACGGGACATCATGTGGTGCTTCATGACGCTGGGAAAGATATTACTGTGCCGGGAAATACTTGTATGATATCGACTCCTAGTGTGTGGGATGCTTCTTTGGCAATTGAGGGACATCATGTGGTTCATGCGTATACTTTGGAACCTTTTGCTGGTTGGGTACGCGATGATAAATATGAGGGAAAGAAGCGGGAGAAGGCACAAAGCTTATATCGTGCTTTGGAGAAAGTTATTCCTGATGTTCGAGAGCGGGTTGTTGTTGAATTTATTGGTACGCCTTTGACTCATGCTCATTATTTAAGAAGATATCAGGGTACTTATGGACCGAGTATTGCTGCGGGTAAGGGGATGTTTCCTGGTATGTATACGCCTATTAAGGGGTTGTATCGGGTGGGGGATAGCACTATGCCAGGAATTGGTGTGCCTGCTGTGGCTGCTTCGGGTATTATTTGTGCGAATACTTTGGCGGGGAGATGAGGGAGATGAGGAGAGCCAAGAAAAAAGCTTTTTTCAAGCTAAATTTAAATATTGATAGATATCCCAGAGGCAAAAACTTGTTTTGCTGTTAGCCGTAAGTTGGGGAAAATTTTGGAAACAAGTACATCGTTATCTTTAAATAATTCTTTTTGATATTCGTCATCTACTAGTGTACAAATTGTCACTGTTGCAGGCTTATTTTTACCAATATATTCTCTGCCACCAATGCCTAAATAATCAACAATCCAAATACTCAGTTACACCTAATAGTGCATAATCTTCAACCTTACGAGCATAATCATTTTGCCAGTTTGTACTGACAACTTCTGCAATTAATTTAATGGAGTTCCCTAATGTAATTACGGGTTCTTGTTGCCACGACGGCTCATTTATCAGTTTATTTTGGTCTAAGACTATTACATCAGGACGAAAAGCGGTATCTGTTCCCAATAATTTGATTAAACAGCGATGAGGGATAAAATAGGGTACATCCTGACGGTCAATTTCGACGTTCAGTTTTCGGCTAATAAAAGCAGATACCTGCTCGTGCGGTCCTGTAGGTTCCATTTCAATTAATTCACCGTCTATTAATTCACAGCCTGCGCTGTCACCGTACTGAGTAATAAATTCATCAACAGTGAGAAGTTTTGGGGCTGATTGAACCATTTTTCGCCTCTATAACTGTTAAGAAGAACAATTATATCATGCTTTATCGAGGAAGGCAGAGGGCAAAAGTGTATATAGGATAACCTACACAAACACAATCACAGAAAAAAAACAAAAATCGTAGCCCCCTCCCCGCACGCGGGGAGGGGGTTCTTTGGGTGTTGGGGGTGGTTTTTTTGTTCAGGGATTTATTTAAAAAACCCGGAAAATAAACGGATAACCAAAGGGTTCATCGGGGTTGCTGAAACAGTGAAGCAGCGCCCAAATTGTTAATCCCCAATGTATTGCAAAACCAAGAAGGATTACAGGGAATAATAAAAATCCAGCAATACCAAGGGTAAGGAAAGATAAAATCCCAATTGTTCCTCCGATTAGTGTTGCCCAAAACCAAACATTAAGGTGAAAGTTAATGGATTCTTTAGCGTTAGTTTTAACAACTGGGTCATCAGAAATTATTTGAATAACTATAGGAATTCCAATAGAAAATAACAGTGTACTAAAGAAAATCGACCCGTGACAAAGACAGGATAGCAGTTTACGTTTATCGGAATCGTAGGTGTCTTGCATCCCAGTGGCTCCTCAACTTGCTTTATTATGTTAATTGTAATGCTTGGAGGTTAAGCTTAGTACTAGAGGTTCCCGTACTCATGAATTCTGAAGAATTTCTTCATCTCAATTAACTTTGATGGCAGTTCATATATATTTGCTCATGAGGTTTACCGAACTATTACTATTGCTGACATTGCCATTAACGAAATATCTTTGGTTGTTTGTTTCTTCGGAGATTGTTTTTTCAGGAAGATTCAACCAAGTTTGCACTACTCTACCCGTGAGTTGCTGTCCTAACCAAGGTGTGTTTGAGGAAAGGGTATGAAGATTTTGTTTATCCAGCTTCCAACTATGTTGCGGGTCAAACAAAATTAATTCTGTTGGTTCTTGGAGAGCGATTTTGCTGGGATTCTGCTGCAAGCATTTCGCTGGACGGGTGCTTAAAGCTAGCCATAGTTCTAATGGAGTAAATTCCCCTGTTTCTACCAAATGTTGCCATAGTAATGGCAGTGCTAGTTCTAGACCTATTGCTCCTGATGGTGCTTCCCCAAAGGCTACGGTTTTTTCTTCGTAGGTGTAAGGTGTGTGGTCAATCGCAATAGCGTCTAATATTCCTGTTTTTACTGCTTGTCGCAATGCTACTAAATCGCTGGGGTTACCTAAAGGTGGCTCTAAACGAAGCGACTGATTATAGCTTTTAATTGATTTTGTGTCAAGTAAAAGATGCATCCAAGTAGTACTTGCTGTTACGGGTAAGCCATCCGCTTTGGCTCTTTTGATTAATTCAACGCTACGAGCGGTGGAGACGCGCATAATATGGGTGGGAGTACCTGTGGTAGCGACTAGTTCTAATAGTGCAGCTAGGGCGGAAGTTTCTGCAGATGTTGGTATCGGAGGTAACCCAAAACGAATTGCGTCTCTTCCTTCGCGCATGACTCCGTTAGATGCCAGTTCGCGGTTGCAAGGAGAAAAGGCTACGGGCTTTCCTAGAGGTTGAAGGTATTCTAATACCCTACGCACCAATGCAGAATTTTCTAATGGTAAACCATCGGTAAAGCCGACGACTTCAGAAGCAGCTAAATCCGCTAATTCGGTCATTTGCTTCCCTGCTAAATCTTGAGTGATGGCTCCCCAAATAGAGAGGAGGGGAGTTGGGTATTTTCCTTGTTTGTTTCTTCGACTTTTTTGCAATAGTTGTGTCACCATTGCAGGGTTATCAACGGGTGGGGATGTATTGGGTAGGATACAAATTCTTGTGAAGCCACCATCTGCTGCTGATTGTAGTAGGGAGGTGAGGGTTTCTCTGTCTTCGTGTCCTGGTTCTCCAGAGTGGCTATATAAATCTATTAATCCCGGTGCTAGCACTAATCCTCGACAATTTTTTATTTGAGCGTCGTTTGGTAGGTCTGTAATATTCACCGTCAGAGCAGGTGCGATCGCCTGAATAAAACCGTCACTGATTAGGACATCAGCCACTTCGTCAGTTCCGGAGATTGGGTTAAGAACCCGTACTTGTTGCAGAAGTTCAGTCATAAGATTTTTTGTTCGCTGGTAAATCCCTAGTTGCAATTAGCAACTCCCCACACCCGGTTCAATACTGCGTTAGTTAGGTATACCAGGGCGGGCAAGGATGCCCACCCCACAGTGTTAAAAAGTTACAATGCTCCAGCCGCAGTTTTATCGAAAATACCACTACCCAAGTGAGCTGTAATATTCATTGCTTGCAGTACTGGTAATCCGTTGAGACCAAAGGGATAGTCAATCACGCTGACGGCACCATTACCCTGGCGGAAATTCCAGAAATTCTCAGGTGATAAACCGAGAATATGGCAGAGTAATGTTTTGTTAGTAGCGTCGTGAGCAACAACTAACCCGGTTTGGAGTTGTTTTTCGATAGCAGACTGGACAATTGCTTGCCAAGTTGCGGTGCTACGTTCCCACACCTGTTGCAAATTTTCCCCTTCGGGCATTTGTACAGAGGCTGGAACTGTTCGCCAACGTTCCAACTCTCCTGGAAATTCTTGTTCAATTTCTTTCTCGAACTTTCCTTCCCAGAGTCCGTGGCTAATTTCCTTCAGTCCATCTTGTAATTCCAACTTTACATTATTGTGGGATTGTAAGATAATTTCCGCAGTTTCTTTAGGACGCAACATAGGACTAGAAACAGCAAAATTCAACGCAACTTCTTTAAGAAATTGAGATGCTTTTTGAGCTTGTACTCTACCATTGTCGTTGAGAGGGACATCAATTAATCCTTGAAACTTACCTTGACGATTCCACTCGGTTTCTCCGTGACGGACGAGTAGCAATCTCACACCTTGGTGACCAGGACGCAAGGAAGGGAAAATTTCACCCATATGCTGAGTTTGGTTGAGTGATTCAAGTTGTACCCCTTCACCCAAACCGCCAGCAAAATTCAAAATACTGATGGCACAATTAGATTGTTGAATACTGTGATAACGACTAGGAGACATACCCAAAGCCGTGCTGATTAAAGCGCGATTAATGCCGTTGTGTCCGACAATAATAATAGTCTCCCCTTGATGACGAGTAAGAATTTCTTGCCAAAATTCTCGTGCTTGTTCATACAAAGATAAAATTGGGAAATATTCTCTAGTTTCAGAATCGTCTATAGCCCTCATCTTTAAGGTATCTGGACGCGAGTGCCAAGTACCATAATCTTCAGCAAATTTTTCTTTGACCTCCGAAGTTAACATCCCTTCCCACTGCTTTAGGTCAACTTCTAAGAGTTTATTAGAGCTTTGGGGAACGATTGATAAGCCAGAACTATTACTTAACTCGTGAGCAATAATTTTTGCTGTTTCTTTTGCCCGTTGTAGAGGACTACAGTAAAGCTGATTACACTTGATGCCGTCGAGGGATTTGCCTACTCGAACAGCATCATTACAACCTTTTTCTGTTAACCTGGACGCATCACTACGCCCTTGAATGCGTTTTTCGACATTATACGTGCTTTGACCGTGGCGTACTATTATAACACGAGTCACTGTTTTCCCTCCTCTATCTCAAGGAATCATTCTACTGCAAAGTGCAGTCCATGAGTTTACGAGGGTAATTGGTAATTGGTAATTGGTAATTGGTAATTGGTAATTGGTAATTGGTAATTGGTAATTGTTTTGTTACTGCGGGGAGCCTAACTGTAGTTGTAGTTTGTCGCTATCCCCTTGAAATTGGATTGGTTGGGTGTTAGGTAGCACGTATAGATTTGTAACTGACGGGTCTAAACGCAATACCACAGGAGCCTTTTTCTGCTCAGTGTTATTCACGGTAGGGTTTTCAGGGTTGTTTCCTCCAAAGAATTTTGTGTAATCATCCAAACTTCTTTTACTATCAACACCGACGAGGGAATCACCTGTTAAGGTATAGTCTTCTTTCTGTGGATTAGGGGTTGCTGGTGTTTGTGCTTGAGCTGTTTGTGCCTGAGAGTGGCTGACGACACTGAAAAAAGATGCAATTACTGTCAAAACTGTGAATAATTTAATTTTCATCACCCTGTAACCTCATTTTTGATTGTTACGTTTGCTGGGATTTTCTTACTAGGTATTATATCGCAGCACCAGCATAAATCGTAACCTAGCATACTTTATATCGGCAATAAGTAATTGTAGTGAAATCAAAACAAATAATATATGTTGCATTTTTTATTTGTGAGAATATAATGTACTCAACGTCGAAATGTAGAGACGTTATATATAACGTCTCTGTGCTTGGGATAATTATGTACTCTTCGGATGCTTAATTGAAGCGATGTCATTACATCAAAATGCTTGTTAAGTGACATTCGCAAATATTAAAAATACCTAAAGTTTACTTATGTTTACAATAGTTAAAAGCTATAGTAAATAGTTAGGTAACTTATTGCATTATTTTGACATAAATGTTAACGAGTGCTTAACAAAAAGTATAATTACTAACCTTTCGGTGCGAATAAATAAAATAGCGCCGCAAGACAGAATTGCTATGAATATTATTATGTAGAAGAATGAACTTTAATTGCCCCCACTGCCAGCAAACGGATTTAGTGCAAAGAGTTAGTGCAATATATAACTCAGGTCACGAATCAGAAAATAATAATACTTCAGATTTAGATAGTGACGGTAGTTGGATTAATACTAAGAACACGAGTATTAGTATTAGCGTCAAAATTCAACTTAATGAAGATGGGAAAGCTTATCTACAGCAAAAATTTGTACCACCAAAAAAGCCAAAAGTTCCAACTGAGGAATACTTAAAATATACAGTAGTACTAGCGGTTGTTCCCTTCGCGTTTATTATGATGTCGGGACACCGAATGGGTTGGATGGCTTATATGATATTCCCAGGATTTCCTTTGGCTGCGCTTATTTTGTTTATTGCTTACTTATGTCGATGGCTTTGTGAGTTTATTTTTTTGAGGAAGCCTAGAAGGAGTTATCAACAACGTTTTAATATTTGGCGAAGAAATAGTCGTATTTGGGGACGATTACATTACTGTCACCGTTGTGATATTGTTTATGACCCTGAGCAAGCAGGTTTGGTGTCTTCGGTACATAATTTGAAGAAGTTTTATAAGTAATATATGAACCACGAAGAACACAAAGGGCACGAAGGAAGAAGAGAAGGAAAGAGTTGAGAGGTTTATGATTCGATTACGGAAAGCACGGCTTTGGGTAATAGTTTATCTTTGAACCAAATAATTTTAGCGGGTACATCATCAAGTTTAACGCCTGCTTTTTCTAAGTTGAGACGTTCGGAAATTGCTAAAATTAGGTTGTTACATTCTGCTTTTCTTACTTGTGCAAATTTCTTTTGTAAATATTCGGGTCGCCAATAACCAACAATTTCTAGTAAAAAATCACGTCCGTCTGGATGCACTAAGCGAAAATCAGGAATCATTACGCTACCGGGGATAGGGATTAAGTCTACTTCTCGCTCTAATACCCACTTGGTTTTTAATGAATCCCATTTATCAGCAAAGGAAGCTTCTAACATACTATCGTAGGGCTTACCGGGTGGATAGTGAGTAACTAAACCACAGTCGGAGTTTAGGGTAAAACGTCCTGTTTTCCAATTATTGGTGTAAAAATCACGCATTTGCAGCGTTGTGGCTAAACTCCATTTAGTAACATGAAGCAGAGTTGGAATTAATTTCGCAATTGCTAAACCATAGCGGGTGCTAGGAGTAAATAAACTAGTTGGACCATCAATAGAAATTGTAAAACCGTGGTCTGCATCGCCTTCAATATAAGCCATTAATTGAAATAGCTTTAAATAGCGAAATAACAGTTTATATTCTCCAGGAACGTTACGATGAGCATGTAACACTAATTGGCTGGACTTATAAAAAACACCTTGTACTTGAGACAAATTATAACGATGTACTAAACTCTCTGGTGTTGGAGCATCAAAATTAATTAAAATTTTATTTTCAGCTAAGTCAGCATACAATCCATTATGGACTTGTTGAGGTAAAACTTCTTTTTCTAATTCGCGACTTAATTCTGAAGCAACAGTAGTTAATGTTGTCTCTGTTGAAACGCGACAAGGGAGAGATTTTGCAGCTAAAGAAAAAACTCTTTCACGTAACATAGAAGGTTCCATTGGACTGACGACCTCAAAATTACAAAAACCACTTTTTAATAGATATCCCAATCCCCGCTTCAACTTATAATCAGGAGAATCCCCCTCAATTTCCGACAAACGATGTTCAAGTTGACCTTGAGTTTTTCCAATAGCTTCCTTAAAACAAGCAATTAGCTGATTAGCCACCTGTAAACTTTGACTATCAACTCTTAACCTCTTGGGAATAATTTCTTCCCCATTTTGACGATGAATAAGCAAATCTGTTGGTAACATTTTTTATGTAGTGCGAGCATCTTGCTCGCTTCCTAATGAAATTAAATCAAACCAAATTAAATCAAACCAAATCAAATTAAATTAAATCAAATTAAATCGAATAGCGAGCAAGATGCTCGCACTACGAATAGCGAGCAAGATGCTCGCACTACTAAAAAGGAAAATCATCAGAATTTGGATTGCTCCATAACTCCATCTGCTGAGCAGAATTATCATTCTTTTTCTGATATTTAGAATCTTGATTACCCATAGAATAATCACTCTCCAAACCCTCAGCAGCACGAGAATTTTTTTGCCCATCACCAGTCCCATAAACCACCTGCAAACCTCCCCTTTTATCCTCTCCCTGTCCATCTCTTCCTTGGCTTTCTTGGCTTCTTGGCGGTTCGTTCCTCCTTCTAGCAGAAGTACCCTCCTCACTAGTATCCTCCGTCACCACCTCATACAAAATAGCCTGCTTATTCTCCACATTACCCTTCCTTAAAACCCTCCCCAACCTTTGAGTATACTCCCGTGCTGAACCCGTACCCGACAAAATAATTGCAATAGAAGCAGCAGGAACATCAACCCCCTCATTCAAAACATGAGAAGCAACCAAAGTCTTAAACTCACCCTCCTTAAACTTAGTCAAAATCTCATGACGTTCCTTAACAGGAGTTTGATGAGTAATAGCCGGAATCAAAAACCTATAAGAAATGCGATAAACAGTAGCATTATCAGCCGTAAAAATCAAAGTCCGTTCTGGATAATGCTGAGCCAATAAATCCGCTAAAACTCTCAACTTGCTATCAGTACCCAAAGAAATTTCCTTCGCTTCTCGATGAGCTAACATAGCTCTTCTGCCATCTTGGGAACGAGCACTCATTTGCACAAACAGTTGCCAACCTTGAAGACTTCCCAAAGAAATCTTAGCAGCTTTCAAAAATTCATTTCTAACCTTAATTAAATAGTTATATCTTTCTCTTTCTAATTGAGACAATTTCACTTTGATTTGAATAATCTCATGCTCAGCTAAAGCTTTCCCAGCCAATTCTTCTGCTCGTTTACGGTATACCTCTCTACCAATTAAAACATTTAAATCCGTATGTTTACCATCAGTACGTTCAGGAGTTGCAGAAAGTCCTAAACGATAAGGAGCAATAGTATACTCAGCAATTACTCGGTAAAAATCTGTCGGTAAATGATGACACTCATCAAAAATTATCAAAGCATATAAATTTCCTATAGTTTCTGCATGAATAGCAGCACTATCATAAGTAGCAACTAAAATTGGTGTTTTATCTCGTGAACCTCCACCCAACAAACCGACTTCAGTATCAGGAAATGCTGCTTTTAAATGTGCGTACCACTGATGCATTAAATCTAAAGTTGGTACTATAATTAACGTCGTTCGTGGTGTAGCTTGCATTGCCATTTGTGCCAAATAAGTCTTCCCCGCAGCAGTAGGAAGCACCACAACACCCTGTCTTCCAGCCAATTTCCAAGCAGCTAAAGCCTCACTTTGGTGGGGATAGGGTTCCATTTCTAAACTGGAAACTAATTCTATCGAGTGAAAACCCTGAGCTTCATCAATAAAATTAGTACTCTCCGCTCGCATAGCTTCTACCAAGGGACGGTATTTTATTGCTGGGATGCGGAATTTTTCGACTCTATCATCCCATGTTGCAAAATCCATCCAGGCTCTACCACGGGGTGGTGGATGCAGAATCAATGTACCACGGTCAAAAGTTAATTTGGAAGTGCGAGGCATTGAAAACAACTCTCAAGAATGAAGAAAGAAGGAAGAGGGAAAAAGGAAGAAGATTTTTTCCTTTAGTAAAGATTTTACAATTTAAGCTGCAAGTTTGAGTGAAATCTCATATTTACAGCTAAAACCGGTTAAAACTGATTTAACAAAGAAAGAAGAAGAAAGAGGGAAGAATGATGACTTATTTATTGAAGGGTAAGAATTAAGAGTTTTAAGTTTTGAAGTGGGAATTTAAGAGTTTTGAATTGGAAATAAAGAAAACACCAGTCAACCGTCAACCGTCAACCGCCAACAAGTTACAATCATAGTAATGATTTATAGTTGCCATGTCTGACGAAATGCCATTGCGTGAAAAATACTTAGCCCTCATCGACGAAATTGTCGAGACCACTCTCAAGGGTAAAATTAGTTCTGTTGAACAAGTGTATCAAATGTTGCTCAACGGGGTAACAGTTGGAACGGGAGAAATTTTTGAGTTAGGTTTATCTGAACGCCTAAGCGCGATTCAGAAAACAGCGGATACTGAAAAAGATGAATTGAAGAAAGCAAAAGCTACTCGTAGTTTAAGAGCGATTAAGACTATTCAGACTCAATGGCAGCGCTTACAAGAACGGAATAAGGCTACGGAAGCAATTATCGCTGCGGTTAGAGAAATTACTACTGCTAGCGAAGGAGAGCGTCTAATTGCCTTTTTGCGTGTTTCCGACCCCAACCGCAAATATAGCTTAAACTTACAGCAACTTCAGCAATTGTCAAAAAGTTTACAGCAGTATGCTCAAGAAAATTCTGATTTACAACTAATTTCAGAAGGAATTAACCGTGGTTTAAGTACTTGGCAACGACTACAAGACCATTTAGTCAGTTGGATGTATGAGCCACAAGATTCAATGGGATTTGGGGGAAATACTGGAGACAGGGGTCCTTGGGGTACTTGGGGAAAACAAATTATTAGCGAATTACCCAAGGGATTATTCAAAACTTTGGCAATGGAAGAACCTGTGATTGATTTTATCGAAAAGCAACGCGGTACTTCTGTTAGTGATTGGGTTGAGTTGGCTTTAGTTTTACAGCTTTTGCAGCGAGGGTTAATTAATTGGTTTGACCAACAACCTTATAATGTTAAAGCTGGTTCTAAGCTTTCGATTTCGACTTTCCTCAGTTTTGCTGTTATTTGGAGTTTGTTAGCAAATGGTTTTCATCGTTTTAATGCAATTTACAGCGATGGAGCTAATCAGATAATGCTGCAAATTCTTAGGAATTTTGCTCAGCGTAGTTATTTTCCTTTGTATGGTGGAATTTTTGCTTCGTTTTCAGGTAAATTTCTGCGAAATGCATTGGACTATTTGAATGAACCATTGCGAAAATCGGAAGTAACTCAGGAGAAAGCTAGAGTATTAACTCTTTTGGGTTATTCCCAGCGAGCTTTGGGAGAGTACGAGCGTTCCTTGGAGTTTCATCAGCAAGCTTTAGAAATTGCTCGTTCTGCTGGTGATAGAACCTGTGAAATTGCTAATTTTAATCATTTGAGTCGTACTTATGTACAACAAAAAAATTATGGTGAAGCTATTAATTATAGTCAACGAGCTTTAATATTAAGTCGTCAAACTGGTGATAAAACTGGAGAGGCTAATGCGCTGGTAAATTTGGGTTACAGCGAAGTTATGCAAGCGCAACAATTAGAACAAGTAGAACCAGAAACTTATGAAATGGCTATTAATTACTTGCAGCAAGGTTTAAAATTATCTGAGCAATTGGGTGATGTGCAAAGTAAAGCTTTATGTTTTAGTAGTTTAGGTATTGCTTATTTGGTTGTTGGACAAGCACAAGATGCTATTAAGTCTTTGGAAGAAGGTTTTAAAGCTGCACAAGTTTCTGGTGATTTTTATCTTCAGGGTCGGAATTTAGCTTCCTTAGCTGAAGCAAATTATAATCTGCAAAATTTTGACCGCGCAATTTATACTGGTGCGTTGGGGATGTATTTATTAAATCAAATAGCTTCCCGTGAATGGCGTCCTGTGGCTGGGCTATTAGTAGTTTTACAAGGACAAATGGGTGCGGAAGCTTTTAAGGCTGCTTTGCAACAACACCGTCCCAGAATTATTTCTGTTATTGGTGTGGATGGTTTTGATTATGTCCCTCAACTTCTGGAAGAATATACTAGCGAAATTTGATGCGGAAAAAAAATGTAGAGACGTGACATATTGCGTCTCTACTATTTGTATTTTTACATTCTTATGCTATGGAGCAATAAAGGGTATAACCCCTTGTATTAATGACTGGGATAGTATCAGTATTTTCAGGATTTAAACGGTTGGCAAAAGTATTTATCGCTTATAGAATATCTCCGTTTCCAATTACAACTATCTAATTTAAGCAATAGTAAATTATAAAGAAAATATTAAAAAATTAGTCTTAGGTATGATGAAAATATAGTCATTATCCTGTAAAATGGTACATGTTAAAGTATCATAAGACGTATCATAGAAGTAATTAGCAAACTAAGTAATACCATTCCCAAGATATAGTTACATAGATGTCATTACGCAATTATTGGGTTTTCTGAGGATATTCTCCTACGAAGTAATATTTGATGCGTATCTTAAGTTACAAAACGGTTATAAGATTTTTGTATATAAGATTACTCCATTATTTGAAAATATGTATATATGTAAGAATTGATGAAAAATAAATCTTTAGTTAGATGTTTTCAAAGTCAAAAGTCTGGTTATATAGTTAGTGAAGATGATAACTGAATAAGAGAAAAGGTATTTGGGATCAAGGATAAGGAGCCAAGAAGAATTAATTCATTACTCCTTATCAATTCTGCTACTTCATACTGGAATAGTTAGAAAGGTAGACCCCAAGTTATTACCAAATTACAAAAGGGCTGGTGAAAATTCTTCCACCATAGAGTCCATATCAAAAGGAGGAAATACCTTGAGTACTAAGCAAAAAAACCAATTGTTCAGAACTTTGGAGGTTCCACAAACAAGGAAAAACAAGAAAACGTTTGACACCTCAATTAGAATAGACAAGGTTACGACGGTCGAAGGTAGCGATAAACCTTTGAGAATTGCTCAAATAGCACCTCCTTGGTTGTCGGTTCCCCCACAAAACTATGGTGGTACGGAAGCAGTAATCAGCAATCTGACTGAAGAATTAGTCAGACAGGGGCACGAGGTTACGCTTTTCGCATCTGGCGATTCTCAAACCAATGCCGAACTTATATCTTATGTGGATAAAGGACTAATTGACGCAGGATTTGCTTGGGATAATCATTCTGAAGCTGATTACCATTTAATTAATAGCTTTAGGGAAATTGCCAACAATCCAGAAAAATACGATGTAGTTCACATCCATGTTTCATCAACATCCGATTTACACACACTAAAATTAGCATCCCAAATATCTGTTCCTCATATCTGCACGCTGCACAGCAGATTCCCGCTTGATAAAAGAGAAGACTTTACTGGTTTAGCAGACAATTATTATCTCAGCTTCGCTCAAAAAACACCAATGATTGCGATTAGCGAAAGAGCCAAGGAGGACGCGCTAGAATCTGGCTTTCCGGTGAATATTGTCGAAGTTGTACCTCACGGTTTACCAGACAATCATTTTTTAAAAAAGACAGTTACCGAAAGAAGCCACCTAGCTTGGGTTGGTAAAATATGCAGAAATAAAGGCACAAAGTATGCTATTGAAGCTGCGGTGAAAGCGAAAAGGAAAATTCTCATTGCTGGGGTCATAGATGAATACGTTCCTGATTCCATTGATTATTTCAATGAGGAAGTTAAACCTCTGTTAGATAAGCATCCTGAGTATGCAGAGTTTATTGGTTCTGTCAATACTGCTCAGAGAATGAAACTGTTGGAAGGTGCATACTGTTTCTTGAATCCTATTGAGTGGGAAGAACCATTCGGTTTGGTAATGATTGAAGCAATGGCTTGTGGTGCTCCTGTAATCAGTTATAAACGTGGTGCTGCTAATCAGTTAATTAAGCCAGGAATCAATGGAGCTTTTGCTGCTTCTGTTGACGAGATGGCTGAATTAGTTGAATCTGTTGGCAAGAATATCGACCGTGAAAAGATGGTTGCTGATACTTGGGATAACTACTCTGTCACTAGAATGGCTAAACGCTACGTGGAGGAGTATGAGAAAGTTATCAATACAGCAACTGCCAATTTGAGAAAATCGTTTGATGCGATAGTTGTTGCGTAGTTTCTAAAGACCTAACCCCCTACCCCCTTCCCTGCAAGGGAAGGGGAAATTAAAGGTTATTTCTGAATCTCTGGTTGTTGGAGGAGATATATACAAACCCCCTTCCCTATTAGGGAAGGGGGGTAGGGGGGTTAGGTCTCTTGGTTTGCGGCAATAACTAAAATTTTGTTGAATTTCTCGCAGAAAGGGAAATTTATTGGTACAATCTTACCTGAACTTAGCATCACACACCCAAGCTCACATACCCAACGCCAATGGTTCATATCAAGCGCGTTGACCTCACAAACTTCAAGTCCTTTGGTGGTAACACTTCTGTCCCGTTACTACCTGGATTCACTGTTTTTTCGGGTCCAAACGGTTCTGGTAAGTCAAACATCCTAGATTCTCTTTTATTTTGCTTGGGACTCGCTAGTTCCAAAGGTATGCGTGCTGACCGACTTCCGGATTTGGTCAATACTACCCAAGCAGGAAAATCTCGTGGTGGGGTAGAAGCTTCCGTTACTGTGACTTTTGATTTGACTGACCATCAGCCAGATGAAGTTTTGGAAGAAGTTCCTGTGGTTATTTCTGATGAGGTTGATGTAACTACAGAGGATGATGCAACCCCTAAAGAAGAAGGGAAAGAGGAAGAGGTAGAGAAAAAAAAAGAAGCGGATAGCGAGGAAGATAGGAGTCGTCGCGAAAAAATTAGTGCTAAAAGAGGTTCGGAGTGGAGTGTTACGCGCAAGTTACGGGTAACTCAGCAAGGTTATACTTCGACTTATTCTATTAATGGTATTACTTGCACGCTGACGGAGTTACATGCTGAGTTGGAAAAGTTACGGGTTCACCCTGAAGGTTATAATGTTGTGCTTCAAGGGGACGTGACTAGTATTATTTCTATGAACGCACGGGAGCGTCGAGAAATTATTGACGAGTTGGCTGGGGTTGCCGCTTTTGACCGTAAAATTAATCAGGCTAAGGGTACTTTAGAAGAAGTTAAGGAAAAGGAAGATTCCTGTAGGATTATTGAAACTGAGTTAACTGCTCAGTGTGAGCGTTTAGCTCAGGATAAAGCAAAAGCGGAAAAATATCAGAAGTTACGTACGGAATATTTACAGAAGCAGTCTTGGGAAGCGGTATTATCATGGCGTACTTTACAAAGTCAGCAAGACCGTTTGGAGACGCAAATTCAAGAGGGTGATAAGCGAAATACCGAAATTAGTGAGCAGCTTACAATTCTTAATGGTCAAATTGCGGAGAAAACAGTTCGGGTTGAACAGTTAAATGCTCATGTAAAAGCTTTGGGTGAGGAACAACTTTTAGCTGCTCAAGCTACTCTTGCTACTCAAGAAGCAGAAAAGCGACAAATTGAGCGTCAACAAAATGAGTTAACTTCTGCTCAGCAGGAAACGGCTAGACGTTTACAAATAACTCAGCAAGAAATTCAACAAAATCAACAATCTATTGAACAATTGACCCTACAGCAGGACGTAGAGACGCGATTAATCGCGTCTCTACGGGGACAACGGGATGAAGCACGTTCCAATTTGGAAATTTCTCGCGAAACTGCGACTCAAATTGCTTCTGCTTCTGAAGCTTGGGTGCAGCAACAAACTAATCTTACTCGTCAAGTGGAGAGTTTGTTACAAATTATTGAGCCTCAACGAACAGAACAAGCGCAGTTACGGGAAAGAAATACCCAGTTACGGCAGCAAATCGAGGAGCAAACTCAAATTGTTCAAACTTTGGAACCTGAGTTAACTGCAAAACAAGCTGAATATTCTCAATGGGAAAGTGAATTTGGTGGTTCAGCACAACCGATTCAAGATTTGGCTCAAAATTTAGCCGCTACGGAACAAGAGTTACAGTTACAGCAGGAAACTCAAAAGCGTCTAAATAATGAACAACGGGATAAACAACGTCAGCTTGATAAATTGGAAGCACAAGTACAAGCACAGCAAGAAGCACAAGGGACTCAAGCTAGTAAGTTGATTTTACAGTCGGGAATACCCGGGGTTTGTGGGATTGTTGCGGAATTAGGACGTGTTGACCCCCGTTATCAGTTAGCTTTGGAAATCGCTGCTGGTGCGCGGTTAGGTCATATAGTGGTGGAAGATGATGGTATTGCTGCTGCTGGTATTGAGTTATTGAAGCAGCGACGTGCAGGAAGGGCAACTTTTTTACCGTTAAATAAAATTCAAGGACAGCGTTTAGGTGGTGGGGATAATTTACGTTACGCTAATGGATTTCTTGATTATGCCGTAAATTTGATTGAGTCTGAGCCTCGCTTCCGCGATATTTTTTCTTATGTTTTTGGCAGTACGGTGGTATTTTCCACTATTGATTCAGCTCGTCGCTTTTTGGGACAGTATCGTATTGTCACTTTGGAAGGGGAGTTATTGGAAACTAGCGGTGCTATGACTGGTGGTAGTATAGCCCAACGGTCACAGCTACGCTTTGGTACGGTGGAAGCTACTGATTCGGAAGAAGTTACTGCTCTGAAAAAACGTTTGGGTGAAATTGAAGTTATTTTAGAGCGATGTGGGGAAACAATTACAAATCTTTCTGCTAGGGCTAAAGAACTTTCTCAGCAATTGACCGAAACACGTCAAGGACGACGGGAACAGCAATTGCAATTTGAAGCTTTACAAAAAGAAATAAAAACCCTACTCACGCAATTGGAAACCACCCGCAATCAGCTCAAGCAAAACACCGAAAAGTTTACCCAAGCCCAATCTCGTTTGGAAATATTGGAGCGGGAATTACCAGGTAAGGAGCAAGAATTACAACAGTTACGACAGGTACTTGCGGAGTTGGAAGCTTCGCAAACCCCTAGTGAATGGCAACAAATTCAAGCAACGATTAAAATTCAAGAGCAACAATTACAACAGTACGAGCAGACATTACGTCAAGCAGAGGAAAGGTTAAGTAATTTAGAAAATCAACAGCAGCGTTCGCTAGAGAAAATTCAAGAGGCTGAGGAGAGAATTCAACAGTATCTTCAGCGACAAATAAATCAGCAAAATCAACTAGCTACTCTCAACACCCAGCACGCAGCACTTAGCGCACAAATGGAAGAGACCCGCAACGCGCTAAAGCAGATGGAAGCGAACTTAGGTGAAGAAAAACAAAATCGCGATCGCTTGGAAGCGGAGTTGCGTTCAGATTTATTGCGTCAGCAACAGTTAGAATGGGAAATCGAGAAATTACGGGAAACACAACATACGCGAAGAGAAGAGTTAACGAATGTCCAAGCTTCTTTACAAACTGTAGCACCGGAATTACCGTCACCTTTGCCAGAAGTACCAGATAAAGTAGATTTAGAAGAATTACAAAAAGAACTGAAGTCTATGTCCAAAAGGCTTCAGGGAATGGAACCAGTAAATATGCTCGCGTTGGAAGAGTACGAACGTACGCAAAATAGGTTAAATGAACTTAGCCAAAAATTGGCGACTTTGGAAGGGGAACGGACGGAATTATTGTTAAGAATTGAAAACTTTACAACATTACGCCAAAGAGCTTTCAATGAAGCCTTTGAGGCAGTAAATGAAAATTTTAAAGTAATTTTTGCTCAGCTGAGCGAGGGTGACGGTTACTTACAATTAGATAATGTCGAAGACCCATTTAATAGCGGACTTAATTTAGTCGCACACCCTAAGGGTAAACCAGTGCAGCGATTAGCGTCAATGTCGGGAGGAGAAAAATCGCTGACAGCATTAAGTTTCATTTTTGCCCTGCAACGCTATCGCCCATCACCATTCTACGCTTTTGATGAAGTAGATATGTTTTTGGATGGGGCAAACGTAGAAAGATTATCTAAAATGATTAAACAACAAGCACAGCAAGCACAATTTATAGTTGTTAGTTTGCGTCGTCCAATGATAGAATCGGCCGAACGCACTATAGGCGTTACTCAAGCACGGGGAGCGTTTACTCAAGTTTTGGGTATAAAATTACAATCCGACCGTACATCAGCTTGAGATTTTGTTAATAATATAGTAGTTTAACCGGATTCGAGATCAGGACTCGGTATAGTAGAATGACCTCTGAACAATCAATTAGGCGTTCCGATATTTTAAATACCCAAGTAGTTACCTCAGACAACGGTAAGCGGCTAGGTATAGTCAGTCAGTTATGGGTAGACATAGACGAGAGAGAGGTAGTGGCTCTAGGCTTACGAGACAGCCTGATCTCAGTTTCTGGTATACCCCGTTACATGTACCTTAACAGCATCACCCGCATTGGCGATGTGATTTTGGTAGAAAACGAAGATGTCATTGAGGATGTAGACGTTGAAGCCTACAGTAACTTGATGAACTGGGAAGTTATCACCGAAACTGGGGAGGTTTTAGGTAGGGTGCGGGGCTTTAAATTTAATCCAGAAAATGGAAGAATTTATAGTATCGTAATAGCCTCCCTTGGGTTACCGCAAATTCCCGAATCATTTTTAAGTACTTACGAAATATCAATTGATGAAGTCGTCAGTACCGGAGCAAATAGACTAATTGTCTATGAAGGTTCGGAAGAACGAGTACAGCAATTAACAGTAGGTGTGTTAGAAAGACTAGGTATCGGTAGAGCACCGTGGGATAGGGAAGACGAGGAGCAATATTACAAACCCAAAACAATTGCACCCCCAAATCAACTACCTTCGGGAATACCATTAGAAGCACCGAAAACAAAACTTCGCGCACCTGAACCTGTGGCAAGGGAAGAAGAGTGGGACGAAGATTATTACGAACCGGAACAACGCCGAGAGCGTAAAGTAATGGAAGCACGTCCTTACGAACCAGTACAGTACGAGGACGATGATGATGACGAAGAAGATAATTGGAGTGAGGCGACTGGCCCGGACAATTATAAACAACCAGCTAAACAATCTGGAAAATTTGACCCGCAGCCATTGACAAAATCGCCAGAAGATGATTACAATGATTATGACGACGTTGAAGGCGATGCTTGGGAAGAAAAACCAAAGCCGGTTAATATTCCTAAAAAAGTAAAAGAAAAGCAGCCTGAATACGAAGAAGAAGGTGGGTATTAAAGTTTCCCCCCTCCCCCGTTATCTCCTCCCCCAGAGGTAACATTCCCCCCCCCAATGTTCTCTCCTCCCCCGGAGAGGACATACCCCAGAACTCCCTCTATTTTGTCCGGGAACCCCACCCCAATCCCCTCTCGGCAAATTAGGAGGGAGTTCTATTTTGTAGGAAATTCCACTTTTCAACCCCACCCCCAACCCCCTCCCCGCAAGCGAGGAGGGGGTTCAATATTTGTATCTAAAATATTTAAATTTTCTTGCAATATAATATCTTTGAATTGCTTATTGTGATTTGAACCATAATTTGACCAAACGGTCACGATATACTTCAAAAAAAGTTAGTACAAGATGTAGTTCAAAAGAAGAACTACGAGTACTTTTTATGACAATGGTAATTGCATTTTGAGGAGA